>ERZ1034876.95-NODE-95-length-58315-cov-7.778682_pt1 | contig 58315 bp, 52 predicted proteins | sample MGYA00520698_ERZ1034876 | MGnify/ENA primary metagenome ERZ1034876 (study PRJEB33766, sample SAMN09781723) | gut metagenome | biome: gut microbiome | host: Homo sapiens | place: Madagascar | study: EMG produced TPA metagenomics assembly of the PRJNA485056 data set...
GAGCTTTCATATCTCCCAAGCAAACACATCAACTTAAAACCCGACTTTTCCGCTCCACAGCAACGAAAAACAAGCCTCAACGCCACACATTTTATCCAACCCCCAACTTGCCCCACACCAACCTCAACACAGACTTTCCCGCACCAAAACAACGAAAAGCCACCAAAAATGCCACACATTATGTCGTATAATCCAGAACCCCCGGCACCAAGAACGGTGACAGGGGTCAGTAGTAGCTTGTTAGCTTTGTTCGGTCAGGCTTCTTCTAGCCTTGGCATGAAGAACTCATACCAGTATGGTTGTTCTTCTCGCATGATCTGAATCTGCTCTGGGGTGAACTTAGAGGGGAAATCAGTCCACAAGTTGAAAATTGTTCTCTTGTCAAACGTAACAAGAATGGGTCCGCGCAATGGTGATCCATCATCACTGAGTTCAGCTACTCTCCATACGTGACGGCTAGAATCGTTGACGTTATGGATTACATAGTTACTATTTAATGTCACCGCGATTCCCTTTTCGCTGTTCATGAGGTGCCGTATTCAAAAAGCCCATCAACTCATTGTAGCCACTACTCGAAGCGAGTGAATCAAGTTCTGCAATCTCAGATGGCACGTGTACCGTGCGATCCTTGTATAGATTTAGCTCTTTGCAGTAAAACCGTTCAACAAGGCTTGAGTCATCCAAAGGAGGCCAGCCGTTGCGGGATGGAAATCGACTTTGCAATTCGAGGTACTCGAAAACTTCTCCTGTGTTTCGAATGACTGCTGCATGCTGGCCGGTTGAAAGCATGTAATACTTCCCCGATTGCGTTTTATCGAGTAGTTGATGAACAGCAGCTAAATCATTCACGTCATGCTCAAAATACGCTTCTACTTCATCTGATGAAAAAATATCTCGAATAATTCTCGCGTTAGCAAATGCTTTTCTGCTCTTTCCGCCGCGGTAATCTAAAACGTCTAAACCAGCACGGTTAGCAGCAAAAGCAAATGCCTGAGATGCGCAAGAGCCACCTGTCTCATCGCCACCAGATAGCCTCGAAATAATGTCTCTTTCATCGAGAACCTCAGAAAGTGGTTTAACTTGTCGGTAAGACACTGAAAGACGTTCAAGGTTTTTGGCGATTCGTTTTCGGGAAGCCGGAACATTCTCGTCTAGAGACGAGAATACCGGGAGCGGTTTCTTCTTCCGTGCAACGTGCTGAGGGCCTATTGACTTCGATCTGCCAGCGCCGTGGCCATCGGTGCGTCCAAGCGCCCCCACGCCTTTCGGCCTGCCTTTGGGTTTGCCGGTGTGCCCGTCCGTGTACTCACCGGGGAACATTTCGCGCATCCTGGCGGTGATCCCGTTCGCCCGCGGGTACTTCACGCCCTCAGCCTCCAACGATGAGCGCGCAGCGTGGTAGTTCGCGTAATGATCCGCGTCCGAATACCCCTTGACGTTAACCTTCAGACCCTTCCAAGACGGGACGATCGTGCAATCGCAGTCGTGGTGGTATTTGTCCTCAGCGCCCGCCGTTTTCGCGCTCGCGTACACCGCTCCGCGTGAGGCCATCATGGAACAAAACGCGCACGTCGTCGCCCCGGTAGGTACCCTCGCGAACGAAGTTTTAGCCGGGTCATGTACCGCATTGTCCTTCACGGTCTGACGCATCGCGTTCTTCGTCCGCAACCCCACCGCGTCCGTGACAGCGCGCATGGCCTCGGCGGTCGCCTGCTTGTTCGACAAGGCAGGGTCGAGGAAGAACCGGGCGCACGCCCGACCAATCTGCTCCGCCTCAACCAACGGAGTGGCTTTCGCGACCGCGATAGCCTTATACGCTGGGAGCCCATGGGTTTCGGCGCGCATGGTGTCGTACATTTCCATACCAACCGACGCTCCGAGGTCCTCGAACTGCGCTAACAGGCCGGGGAACTCTGCCACGAGCACGTCGAATGCCGCTTTTCTTGAGCCCTTCGGGAGCTGGGCGAGGAGTTTCTTCACCGCTGGTTCGAGCAGGCTAGTCGCATTGTCCACTGATGACGCGATCTGACGCAGGTCGTCGATAGTAACGCTCACCCTAGGCCCCTCTCAGTCCGTTATTTGTTTGTTGTCTCGCTTTCAGCGGGTTTGCCGCCGGGCGGTTCCACAGCTTCTGCTTCCGCTTCGGTGTCCGGCGTATTGTTCAGGGCTTTCAACAGGTCCAGTGCCCCCACCTTGCGGGTCTCTGCGTTAATCTCGTCAATCTCCGCCTTCGTGAACCCAGCCCGGCGCAACGCCACCGTCGTATCCGCGATCCGTGGCAAAGCCTGCACCGTTTTCACGATGAAATCCGACGACGCCTGCGGGCTCACGTACCGTGCCGGAGTCCAATTAATCGATGCGACGCGCTTCACTTAGCAAAGTATCTGACAGGGTGTCATAATAATTGTCTGTATGGCATTCGTTCGTTGATCCGCGTCAAAGGTCGTTGAAGTATGAGCGCAGTAAACCAGAATTCTGAAGTAGCCCCCACGCGCCGTGACTGGATGGCTCTAGCAGTTCTCTCCATTGGTTTGGGGCTCATTGTCCTTGACGGCACAGTCGTCGGAGTTGCTCTCCCCGTCATTATTGGGGACTTGCAGCTGAATATCGCCGACGCGCAATGGGTAAATAGTCTCTATGCAGTCCTGCTCGCAGCGCTTCTGCTTTCGACGGGCAACTTGGCTGATAGATGGGGACGTAAAAAGGTATTCCTGATCGGTATCGTCGTGTTCGTAGCGGGAAGTCTCTTAGCTGCCCAATCCGAAACCGCGAGGGTTCTGATCTTGTCGCGCGCGGTCCAAGCATTGGGGGCGGCTTTCATCATGCCCTCAACGCTTTCAACGGTAAACGCGGTATTCCGTGGTCGATATAGGGCGGCGGCATTCGGTGTCTGGGGCGCCGTTATTTCCGGCGCTGCCGCAATTGGTCCGCTTGCGGGTGGAGCGCTGACTCAGTGGGCCTCGTGGCCGTGGATCTTCCTGGTCAACCTTCCGATTGGCACGCTGGTATTCGTCGCCGCACTGTTTACCGTGCCGAATACTCGGGGGAAGAGTGGGCGTCCCGGCATCGATGTTGATGGAGCCATGCTCAGTGCGATTGGCTTCGGAGCTCTTGTCTTCGCCGTTATCGAGGGTCCTGACCTTGGGTGGTGGACTCCGAAGGGTGAATTCAGCATCTTTGGGTGGAATTGGCCGACAAGTGCTGCGCTTTCTCCCGTCCCCGTTGCCTTGGGAGTCGCAGTGATTGCGCTGGCTCTCTTCGTGATGTGGGAACGCCATCGTGAGAAGGTTCAGCGCACAGCTCTTCTTCGCCTGGACCTCTTTCTTCTGCCGACCTTTGCGTGGGGGAACGTGACTGCCGGAATGGTTGCAGTGGGAGAATTCGCGATCATTTTTGTTCTTCCCCTGTATCTCATCAACGCACTTGGCTTGGACATCATGGGCGCGGGGCTCGTCCTTGCGGCGATGGCAGTTGGTGCGTTCTTGTCGGGTGCGTCTGCGCGACATCTTGCGGCGAGGTTCGGCGCTCCGGCGACAGTATTAATCGGACTGGCTCTGGAAGTGGTAGGCATTCTGGTGCTCGCACTTCTTGTGAGCCCGACGACCCCGGGATGGGGAATTGGCCTGCCTCTGACCGTCTATGGTCTTGGACTCGGTCTTGCGTCAGCGCAGTTGACGGGCACGGTACTTCGGGATATTCCTGTTCAATTCTCCGGTCAAGGATCGGCGACACAGAGTACGGTCAGGCAGATTGGTTCGGCTTTGGGAACTGCTGTTGCGGGGGCCATGCTCTCCGTTTCGCTCTCGATGGCTCTTCCTCAAGCGCTTGAAGACGCCGGACTGACAGGGGAGGCATTCGATTCCATTGCCGAGGCAACGCGCTCGTCCGCCGGCGTCAAGATCGCGCAACTGCGAGCTCAAGGCGATCACAGCGCCTTTGGTGATCAAACTGCTCTCACCGTGGAAGCACTGACGAGGGGCTTTAGTGACGCCACACGCTGGGCCCTCCTAGCCGCGAGCCTCTTCCTTGTCCTCGGCCTCGTCGGTGTACTACGCCTACGCCGTGCGTCCATGATCTCTTCTGGCGATTAAGTAGGGCGAGGCAGGCGGATTGAGCGGATCTCCTTCTGGGAGATGGCGCGTCCCATCATTAGGGAGCGTCCCATCATGAGGGATTCTGGGCGCGCAAAGATAAATACTGGAGTGAACCCCGTTTTTTGGACAGTTTGACGGTTGTGTTTGTGTCCTGAATTGGGGTGTTAGTGTGCTTCGTTGGAATTTGGTTGCTGGGAGCGGGAAAGTGTCGCCTCGCACTCCTTTTTGTCAGGCTGTGCGACCGTGCAGCGCCTCGTACATCACGTGGCGCACCCCAGCGGAAACTCCTCGCGATAATTCCTATAGGCTTGAGATGAAGACCCCAGAACTTTCAATGAAGAAAGCTACATTGTCGGGGTTATGTATTTGAGAGCCTAGGGATCCTTGAGCTTCCGCGATTGACGAATGACTGTCTATGGATAACTCTTTGGAAACTTCGAAGGTGGAGTCGCCCCCGATTAGTGGAGTTGCGCGCATTTAAGCCATAAACGTGGTCTCGATAGGGACATTGACGCGGGTCTGTCGTAAACTAGGCGAGTTGTCATGCGCCCGAATTGGGTGCTCCCGCAAATTTGAAAACGTTTTGGAGTGCACGCACGTGAAGAGCACCGTTGAGACTCTCGAACCCACCAAGGTTCGCCTGACCGTTGAGGTTCCCTACGAGGAACTGTCCGATGAGATGAACAAGGCCTACAAGGACATCTCCCAGCAGGTCTCTATCCCCGGTTTCCGTAAGGGCCACGTGCCACCTCGCATCATCGACCAGCGTTTCGGTCGCGCAGCCGTCATTGAGCAGGTCGTCAACGAGGTCCTGCCGGGTCACTACTCGGATGCAGTCGCAGAGCATTCGCTTCGCCCGATGCAGCAACCGCAGGTCGAGGTCACTGAGATCCCGAACACCACCGGCGAACAGGGTGGGCAGCTGGTTTTCACCGCTGAGGTCCCGGTTGTGCCGGACTTCGAGCTCCCCGAATTTGACGAGAAGACCGTTGTCACCGTCGACACCACCGAGGTTACCGACGAAGACGTCCAGAAGGAACTCGACGAGCTCCGCTCTCGCTTCGCAACCCTGAAGACCATCAACCGCAAGGCCAAGACCGGCGATTACGCAACCATCGACATGGTTGCCACCATCAACGGTGAAGAGGTCGACTCGGTCGCAGACGTGTCCTACGAAATCGGCTCGGGTAACATGCTTGACGGTCAGGACAAGGCTCTGCGTGGCACCAAGGCTGGCGACGAGGTTTCCTTCACGTCCACCCTCAAGGGCGGCGACCACGAAGGTGAAGAAGCAGACGTCACCATCACCGTGAAGTCCATGAAGGCGCGCGAACTGCCGAAGGCAGACGACGACTTCGCTCAGATGGTTTCCGAATTCGACACCATCGACGAGCTCATGGAAGACCTGCGCACGCAGGCCGGCCAGTCAAAGACCTCGCAGCAGGCGCTACAGGCTCGCGACAACCTGATTACCGACCTCCTCGAAAAGGTTGAGATCCTTCTTCCTGAAGAGGTCATCGAGCACGAGGTTTCGCGCCGCGTCTCCGAAGGTGCTAAGCCGAAAGAAAAGAAGGAAGCACGCGCGGCCGTCGAGCGCGAACTGCGTTCCGAACTCCTCTCCGAGGCAATCGCGAAGAAGTTCGATGTTCAGGTTTCCCAGCAAGAACTCATCGACTACGCGATCCAGATGTCGCAGAACCTCGGCATCGACATCAACCAGCTGTTCTCCTCCTCGCAGCAGATGGCAGCAGTTGTCGCAGATCTCGGCCGTTCCAAGGCTATGATCGAGGCCCTGCGTCAGGTCACCGTCAAGGACACCGAAGGCACGGTCGTTGACCTCTCTGAGTTCTTCGGCGACGTTGCAGAGGAAGAAGCAGAAGCTGAAGAGGCAGAAGAGCCCACTGAAGCCTGATTCAAGCATGCGCTAGCAACGCGCTAGTGAGTGTGGCCGGTACTTTCGGGTGCCGGCCACATTGCGTTTGGTAGGCCTCATACTGCTAGGGGCACTGCGCCTACAGCGAACAGAGGGGGATTGGCTGAGCCTTGTCCGCATGAAACCGATAAGTTATACCCAGTGGGATCTGAAAGCGGATCCATTCGACCAAGGAGAATCCTCGTGAGCGACCAGGCTGTAATGGCAGGCGGCGGCGTGCAATCGCCGATGGGTCTGTCCGACTCCGTGTACCAGCGACTTCTTGCAGAACGCATTATTTGGCTGAACGGCGAGGTCCGTGATGAAAACGCCAACGCGATCTGCGCCCAGATGCTTCTGCTTGCCGCCGAAGATCCGGACCGCGACATCTACCTGTACATCAACAGCCCGGGTGGGTCGGTGACCGCAGGCATGGCAATTTACGACACTATGCAGTACATCAAGCCTGATGTCGTCACTGTTGCGATGGGCTTGGCTGCTTCGATGGGTCAGTTCCTGCTGACCGCGGGCGCGCCGGGCAAGCGCTTCATCACCCCGCATACTCGCGTCCTGCTCCACCAGCCTCTTGGTGGTGCCGGTGGTAGCGCCACTGAGATTCGTATTAACGCGGACTTGATTCTGAAAATGAAGAAGGAACTCGCCGAGATCACCGCTGAGCGCACCGGCAAGTCCGTTGAGCAGATCGAACTGGACGCGGACCGTGACAATTGGTTCTCGGCGTACGAGGCCCTGGAATACGGCTTCGTTGACAAGGTCATCGTGAACCCGCAGGAAATTAGCACGCTCGGCCAGGATGGAGAAAACTGATGAGCACCGCCCCATACTTTGAAGGTATCGCCCGTCAGATGCCGCAGGCTCGCTATGTTCTGCCGAACTTCGAAGAACGCACCGCTTATGGTTTCAAGCGCCAGGACCCCTACGCCAAGCTGTTCGAGGATCGCATTGTGTTCCTCGGCGTGCAGGTTGATGACGCCTCTGCTGACGACGTGATGGCGCAGCTTCTGGTTCTGGAAAGCCAGGACCCGGATTCGCTGATCACCATGTACATCAACAGCCCCGGTGGTTCCTTCACCGCGCTGACCGCAATCTACGACACGATGCAGTACATCAAGCCGCAGATCCAGACCGTGTGCCTTGGTCAGGCCGCATCGGCTGCAGCTGTTCTGCTGGCGGCCGGTTCGCCGGGCAGGCGCCTGGCACTGCCGAATGCTCGTGTTCTGATCCACCAGCCGGCCATGGAAGGCATGCAGGGGCAGGCATCCGATATCCAGATCGTTGCTGACGAGATCGACCGTATGCGCGCGTGGCTGGAAGATACGCTCGCGCATCACTCGGGTACCCCGGTTGAGCAGGTTCGTCGCGACATCGAGCGCGACAAGATCCTGACCGCTACCCAGGCGAAAGAATACGGCCTGATCGACCAGGTCCTCGCCTCCCGGAAGGGCGCCTGAAAAGCGGTGAAGACGGCGTCGTCGCGGCCATCGACTCCGTATCGCGCGATGATGCGGAAGCCGAGGAGCTCTGCGACGACGACGGCGCTCGACACCACGGCGAGGGAACGGCTGAGGACATGTACCCTCCCCTCATCGGGACCGAAGAGCCAGACGAGGAAGGAGACCGCGAAGACGGTGAGACTGACGGCGAGCCCGAAACGGCGCGCAATCCGCCTGCGCTGCCAGGTGTGCAGCTTAGGCTCCTGAGCGGATTTCGGCTCTCGATCGTCTAGCACTTCGTGCTGACCCACACCATGAGGGCGTCGAAGCCGTACGCATAGATGAAGGCCACGACTGCGGCACCGGCCGCACCGGCGGCGAGCGCCGTAGCCAGAGCAGCCGACCAACCTGCGTGATGAACGAGAGTCACCACCCAGATTGCGTACGAGCACAACAAGGTCGAATTCGATGCGGCGAACATCGGTGGGTGGGGGGCGTCGTCGTTCGGAAGGATGAGCGGTGATGGTGTCGCCGTGTCCTTCAGGGATACCAATTGAGCCGTGGAAATAGGCTCGATCGATGTCGGTGAGAATCCCGGCGGCGGGGGGAGGAGGACCTCGTCGCCGTCGGAGTAGGTCACTCGGAACAGACCTGATGAGGCATCGAACGCGGCTGTCACGTTCTGACCGTCAACTTCGATGGTGGCGTGACCGTTTCCAAGCGATTTCATCGTGAGGGGGTTGACGGGATCGGCAAGTTCGAAGTCTTCGATGCTCGCGATTGACAATAGTGGTGTCTGCGGTTGCGGAGAGGCTGCGAGGGATGAGGGTGCCATGAGGCTTGTGACGAGGAAGAGAGTGCAGGTGACAACTAGAGATTCGGTAATGAGGATCAGCTTCTTGTACACGGGTGCGCTCCGCATCTGCTAGCTCCCATACGGTGTGACAACTCACAGTCTAGGGAAACTGCCATGCGCATCGCAATGCCTGGCTCATTGGAATTTCAGGAATTCGATCGGAACCGTCGAGGCGCCGCGGAGGATGCTCGAATGACGCCGCGCGCCAGATGGCGCACGGCGTCTGCCTGCTATAGGCTGAACCGCAAGGAAAGCGCCAGTCGGCGCTCACAATGAAGCGGAGGAACCGTGGCTCGACTGACCGACGGAGCTGAACTGCTCAAGTGCTCGTTCTGTGGAAAGAGCCAGAAGCAGGTGCGCAAGCTCATCGGCGGGTCCGGTGTCTACATCTGCGACGAGTGCATCGACCTCTGCAACGAAATCATCGCTGAGGAATTGGGCAAGGCTCCTGAAGAAACCTCGGAACTGCCCCTGCCGAAGCCGATTGAGATCAACGACTTCCTGAATTCGTGGGTGATCGGCCAGGATCGTGCGAAGCGTGCGCTGTCTGTCGCGGTCTACAACCACTACAAGCGTGTGAAGTCGCGTGACGCTGGACATGCGGAAGACATGCAGGGGACCAAGTCGAACATTCTGTTGCTTGGCCCCACGGGTACAGGCAAGACTCACTTGGCGCGTTCGCTGGCGCGTATGCTTGACGTTCCTTTCGCGATCGTTGACGCGACTGCGCTGACGGAAGCCGGCTACGTTGGTGAGGACGTCGAGAATATTCTTCTCCGTCTGATCCAGACTGCGGATGGTGACATTAAAAAGGCTGAACGAGGCATCATCTACGTCGACGAAATCGACAAGATTGGCCGTAAGGGCGAGAACGCCTCGATCACACGCGATGTTTCCGGCGAAGGTGTTCAGCAGGCTCTGCTGAAGATTATTGAAGGCACGGTTGCTTCGGTGCCACCGCAGGGCGGACGCAAGCACCCGAACCAGCAGTTCCTTGAGATCGATACGTCGGGCATCCTGTTCATCGCAGCGGGTGCTTTCGCAGGCATTGAAGAGATCGTGAAGGCTCGCTTGGGTCAGCGTTCCACCGGTTTTGGTTCAGACCTGAAGTCTGCTGCCGAAATGGGTGACCTGTATAAGGAGATCACCCCGGAAGATCTGCACAAGTTCGGCATGATTCCAGAATTCATTGGTCGTCTGCCGATCCTGACGTCCACGCAAGAACTGACCGAAGAAGACCTCGTCCGCGTCCTGACCGAGCCGACGAACTCCCTAGTCCACCAGTACCAGCATCTTTTCGAGCTTGACGGCATTGATCTGGAGTTCACGCACGAGGCGCTGCTCGAGGTCGCAGCCTTGGCAAACGAGCGTAAGACCGGTGCCCGTGGCCTGTCGTCGATTATGGAGAACACACTGTCTGACCTGATGTTTGAGCTGCCCAGCCGTGACGACGTGGGGCGCGTTGTGATTACGCGCGAGTACGTTCTTGGCGAAGGGGAGCCTGAGCTCTACGTCGAGCGCGCTCATCAGATCCGCACCGCCTGAACCAGACGGGAAACTAATGGCAGAAGAAACGCAGATCAGTGCCCACACGTCCGGAGACGCTCTGATCGGAACAGACATCCCTGCCGAGCTGGCTGACGCGCGTGGAACCATCGACAACATCGATGCTGCGCTCGTCCATATTCTTGCTGAGCGTTTCCGCTGTACCCAGCGAGTTGGACACATCAAAGCTCTCCATGATCTTCCGCCGGCTGACCCGGCACGTGAAGCACGACAGGTTGCGCGCCTGCGATCGCTCGCCGAAGAATCCGGCCTCGACCCCGACTTTGCGGAAAAGTTCCTTGCCTTCATGGTGAAAGAAGTTATTCGCCACCACGAAGACATCAAGGCCGAGTACGACGAGGGGTTGCGCCTCTAAAACGCGTGCCGGCATCCCTCAGACCATTGCGACGCTAGAGAATTTCGACCCCACGAATCGTCGCCGCCGACACCCATCTGCGCGGAGGCGAATCGGGTCAGAGGCGGGGAATATGCGAACGCCACCCACCTCGTTTTACCCTCTCAGGGTTGTTTGATGAAATTCTGCGCGGGCTCCCCGATAGTTTTCAGGTAGCTTTCAGAGTTGTGGACTGTAATCTATTCAGGCAGTGAGAACCATTGCTGATAAGCAGTCCTCAAGGAGTTTTTTTGATGAAGAATCGCACGCAGACGCGCGCCCTTGCCGTCATCGCCGTCACCATGGCGACGGTCCTCAGCGCATGCGGATCGACCGGCTCGTCCACCTCGTCCGCGTCCAACACCGAGAGCCAGAGCGCAACGGCTACCAATGCGGCCAGCAACGACCCCAATCTGCTGTTTGCTCAGTGCATGCGTGACAAGGGCTTCGACGTTCCCGACACGGGCCTGACGCCCGATCAGCTCAACGATCACTCCGCCGCCTTCGACTCTGCCCTCAACGAGTGCATGATGAAGGTCTCCGGTCTGACCGGCGAGGACAACATCGCGAACGACCCCGCAGCGCGCGAGTCAATGGTCAAGGCGGCGCAGTGCCTGCGTGAGGCCGGATACGACGTCAAGGATCCGCAGGCCGGCGAAGGCATCAGCGTCAAGGACATCCCCGAGGATGTGCTCAACAAGTGCTTCCAGCAGTCAGGGGCCGCCAAGTGAAGCGTTCGCGAACCCTACGCCCCGCAGCACTCGCGATCCTGGCGATCGGCGCGCTGAGCCTGTCCGCCTGCTCGGGCACCAACACAGACGCCCAAGCCCCCCAGTCCTTTGACGGTGCGACGGAGACCATCACGAAGGGAGACCTGGTGGGGGAGACCACCGTTCAGGGAAACCTCCACTACGCCGACTCCTACACACTCAAGAGCGCCTTCGAAGGCGTTGTCACCTCCCTGCCCACGCCCGGCACGTCCCTCACCCAGGGATCGCACGTGTACACGGTCGCCGGCAACAACACGTACCTGCTCCACGGCTCTATCCCCGCCTGGCGCACGTTTGAGGAGGGCATGGGCAACGGCGAGGACGTCACCCAGCTGGAGACCGCGCTGTCCGAGCTCGGCTATTTCGAGGCCACTCCCGATGCCCATTTCGACTGGAAAACGATCGTGGCGATCCAGAAGTGGCAAAAGGCCCTCAACCTGCCCCAGACTGGCTCGCTGCCGCTGGGCACCGTCCTCTTTGCACCTGAGGACCTGCGTATTGGTGCGCTGAAGGCTCGCGTCGGCGACAATGCGACGATGGAGACGGATCTGTTCACGGCCTCGTCCTCGCGTCAGGTCATCTCTGCGAACCTGAAGCTCTCCGACCAGGCTCTCGGCGTCGTCGGAAACTCTGTGACCGTGCGCCTGCCCGGCTCCGCCACCACGACGACCGGGACGATTACCTCGGTCGAACCCCCGCGCGAAAAAGCCGGCGAGGAGGGAGCCGAAGAGACGACCAAGGAACGAATCATTCCGATCACCGTCACCCCCGATGACACCTCCGCCCTCGAAGGACTCCAGGAGGCTTCGGTCTCCCTGGGCTTGACCTCCGAGACTCGCACAGACGTGCTGTCCGTGCCCCTCAGTGCGCTCGTGGCCCTGAGTGCCGACCAGTTCGGCGTCGAGGTCGTGGATGAGGCGGGCAAGATTCGTCGGGTCCCTGTCACCGTCGGCCTGTTCGCGGGAGACCGCGTCGAAGTGAGCGGCGATGAGATCGCCGAAGGCCAGCGCGTGGTGGTGCCCAACCGATGAGCCACATCCTGCAACTGACCGACGTGCACCGGTCCTTCGGCAGCCCGCCCGTGCACGCCTGTAACGGAGTATCCCTGGCCGTCGACGAGGGAGAGTTCGTCGCCATCGTCGGGCCGTCCGGCTCCGGAAAATCCACTCTACTCAACCTCATCGGAACGCTCGACCGACCCACCTCGGGCAGCGTGTGCATCAACGGCACGGACGTGTCCTCCCTGCGTGACACGGAACTGTCGGGAGTGCGATCGTCGCTGATCGGTTTCGTGTTCCAGCAGTTCCACCTGACGGCCGGCGTCTGCGCCCTCGACAATGTCGCAGACGGACTGCTCTACCGGGGCGTGCCCCGTGCCAAGCGCCGCGAGGCCGCACGTGAGGCTCTGACCCGCGTGGGCCTCGGACACCGCATGGACCACAAGCCCCACCAGATGTCGGGTGGTGAACGCCAGCGCGTCGCGATCGCTCGTGCCATTATCGGGCACCCGACCCTACTGCTGGCCGACGAGCCCACCGGTAACCTCGACTCGCGCTCGGGCGCGTCCATCGTCGCCCTCCTGCGCGAGCTCAACGAGGCCGGCACCACCATCATCGTGATCACCCACGACAACGACCTGGCGGCCTCGCTGCCCAGGCAGATCGCCATCCGCGATGGAGAGATCGTCTACGACTCCGCACACCCGGGAGGTGGCCTTGATGAGTGAGAAGAACTCAGGAACCGGCCGTTCCGCCCTGCGCCTTTCGGACGTCGGGCGCCTGGGCCTGACGGGCCTGCGTGCTCGCCCCATGCGCGCCGTGCTCTCGGCCCTGGGCATCGCGATCGGCATCGCGGCCATGGTCGGCGTCGTCGGCGTCTCCGCGTCCTCGCAGGCCCGCCTGCAAGAACAGCTACGGGCACTGGGTACTAACATGCTGACGGCGCGTAGTGGCGCGGATCTGTCGGGAACGGACCTTATCCTGCCCGAGGACGCCGTGGGTCGCACTCTCATGATTCCGGGCGTTACCGACGCGGCCTCGACGTCGACGCTGAGTGGCGTCTCCGTGTACCGCTCGCGCCTGTCCGACCCGAACGCAACCGGTGGCATCATCACGATGGCGGCCGACACGAACCTCCTGAAGGTCGTATCCGGGACCATGAAGAAGGGCGTGTGGCTCAACGATGCCACCGCGAAGTACCCGGGCGTCGTCCTGGGCTCGAAAGCCGCGCAGTTGCTCGGTGTCGTCGAGCCAGGCACCCAGGTATGGCTGGGTGGCATGTCGTTCACCGTCTTGGGCATCATGGATCCAGCACCTCTGGCCGAGGAACTTGATAACGCCGCCCTCATCGGTGTTGCCGCCGCGGGTACGTACTTCGACGCGGGCAAGACCCCCACGACGATCTACGAGCGCTCCTTAGAGGACCAGGTGGAGAACGTCCGCGAGCTCCTTGGACCGACGCTCGCCCCGCAGGGCGCCACCGGCCTGAAGGTCTCACGCCCCTCCGATGCACTGGCAGCCCAAAACGCGGCCGACCAGACGCTCACGACCCTGCTCGCCGGCGTCGGCTCAATCGCCCTGCTCGTCGGTGGCATCGGCGTGGCCAACACGATGATCATTTCCGTCCTGGAACGCCGCAAGGAGATTGGCCTGCGCCGCTCGCTTGGCGCCAGGAGGGGGCACATCACCGTGCAGTTCCTGGCCGAAGCCCTGCTGCTGTCCTTCCTGGGAGGACTCGCCGGATGCCTCATCGGCGCCAGCGTCACCTGGGGCATGTGTTACGCGTACGGTTGGCCGCCCACCCTGCACTGGTGGGTGATCGCCGCAGGCCTCGGCTCCACTCTCCTTATCGGCGCCGTCGCCGGGCTCTATCCCGCGATCCGAGCGGCCCGCACGCCACCCACAGCGGCGCTCGCCTCGCAGTAGGGCGCCCACATAAGAAAGCCGTGGCCGGCTCGCCAATCCCGACACTGAGCGGGGAAGCGTGAGCCGGCCACGGCCTTGTTCATGGGCGCGTCAGTCCTGCACGGGACCGCCGTAGATCTCGTCGATGACGGAGGCAAGGCGGCGCGTGGCCTCCAAGCGCTTGATCTTTAGTGAGGGCGTGAGCAGGCCGTTTGCCTCCGTGAAGTCGGTCGTGAGGACCTTGATCTTGCGGATCGATTCGGCGCGCGAGACGTGCTTATTCGCCGAGGCCACCGCCTTCTCCAGGGAAGCCAGGACCTCGACGTTCGTGGCTGCCTCTGCCACGCTCATCGGGGGTAGCGAGTGCGTGGCGAGCCAATCGGGCAGCATCTCCGCGTCCAGCGTGATGAGCGCGGCGATGAACGGCCTCTGGTCGCCCACCACCAGGACCTGGGAGATGAGCGGGTGGGAGCGCATCGGATTTTCGAGGGCAGCTGGGGCGACGTTCTTGCCGCCCGCCGTCACGATGATCTCTTTCGCGCGACCCGTGATGGACACGTAGCCGTCGCGGTCCAGGGACCCCAGGTCGCCCGTGCGGAACCAGCCGTCTTCGGTGAAGCAGGCGGCCGTTGCCTCGGGGTCGTTGTGGTAGTGCTGGAAGACGCTTGAACCCTTGAGTAGGATCTCGCCCTCGTCGCTGATCTTGAAGGACATGGGCGGCAGAGCCGGGCCCACGGTGCCGATCTTGGACAGACGAGGCGTGTTGACCGAGACCGGGCCGACCGTCTCTGTCAGGCCGTAGCCCTCCAGAACGGGGATGCCGACACCACGATAGAAGTGGGCGAGCCAGGTGGCTAGGGGCGCGCCGCCCGAGACGATGTAGTCTGCGTTGCCGCCCACCAGGCGGATGATCTGCTGGTAGACGAGCTTATCCGCCAGCGCGTGCTGGGCCTTGAGGGAGGCGCTGGGGCCTTCCTCGGTGTCGAGGGCACGCGAGTAGGCGATCGCGATCTTGGCGGCCCAGCGGAAGATCTTGCGCTTGGGGCCGGAAGCCTTCGTGTCCGCCGAGTTGTAGATCTTTTCCAGGACGCGCGGGACGACGAGGAGATAGCTCGGCTTGAAAGATGCCAGGTCGTTCAGCAAGTTCTTGATGTTGGAGGCGTGGCCAAGCACGCCGTTGCCACTGATCTGGAAGACCTGCAGGAAGCGCGCGAACACGTGGGCCAGCGGTAGGAAGAGGAGCAGGCGCGAGTCCTTGCCGGCGGCGATCTCCGGCATCCACGAGTGGGCGTTCAGGCATAGGTTTGTGAAGTTCTCGTGGGACAGGACTGTGCCCTTGGGCGTGCCCGTCGTGCCCGACGTGTAGACGATGGTTGCGATGTCGTCCTTGGTGAGGGCCTCTGAGCGGGCGAGGACGCGCTCGCGCGGGGTGGCCGAGCCCTCCGCGATGAGGGTCTCGATGGCCTCGGAGTCCAGGGAGAGCACGTGGGTGTTGTCCCGGTTTTCTCGCTCTGCTGCCGCGCGCACGATCTCTGCCATGGACACGGTTTCGGTGATGATGAGGTTGACGTCCGCATCGACGAGGACGTGGGCGACCTGGTCGATGGAGCTGGTCTCGTAGATGGGCACGGGGACGAGGCCGGCCGCCCAGCACGCGAAGTCGAGGAGTGTCCACTCGTAGCGGGTGCGGCTCATAATTGCGACGCGGTCGCCGGGCTCGAGGCCCCGCGCGATGAGGCCAGCGGCGAGCGCGTGCACCTCATCGTAGAAGTCGCGCGCCGTGATGGAACGCCACGTGTCGCCGATACCGATCTTGCGCAGGATGAGGGGGCGGGTGGCACCGCGTTGCACGCGCTCTTTCAGCAGGTGGGGGATCGTCGTGTGATCATCGATGCGCACCAGGACGGGGGCGTGCCACTCGAGGGCCTTGGTGGTCGTCTGCGCCTGCGTCGTCTTGTCGTCGTTGGACGAGGCCGGGGTTTCTTCGGCTCTCATATCTGCTCCCTGGTCGCTGGGCGGTGTGCGCTGCGGGACGGAGCCAGCGACGCTACTACTGTTTCCCCTATCCTACGCGCCCGTAGAGTGGGGGTGAAAGACCGTCTTTAGGGGTGCGTGTCTTTGCCTTATGTGGTGGAGTCGCGGATTTGCGATGTTGAGAGCTGTGTATTTCGGGCACTAGCCCTGTCTTTCAGTGGTGCGTAAAACGAGGGGCCGCCCGTGGTTTCCCACGGGCGGCCCCCAGCAACCTAACGTTCAGCCCTTGCGCTTGGCAGGAGCCTCGCCCAGCTCGAAGGATTCGACGACGGCCTCGGTGACCTCAGCGTCATCGGAGGCGGTCACGGTCAGGGCGTCCACGGCCTTTGACGCGGCCTCCAGGTCACTCTTCACGGACTCCAGAGCCTCGACCTGAGTCTGCGGGGCGCGCACCGTCACCGCCAGGAACGGCGTACGTGGCGACACCTTCGCCTCAGACTTCACGCGACGCAGGGCGATCAGAGCGGAGGACGCGGCCTCGAGCACCGAAGGATCGCCCTCGACGCCAGCCAGGTCAGCCACGACCGGCCACGGAGCGGTGTGCACGCTACCCTCGCGGTACCAGCTCCACACCTCTTCCGTCACGTACGGCAGATAGGGGGCGAGCAGACGCACGACGTTGTCGATAACGATCGCCAGAGCCGCGCGGGCGGACGCGGCCGAGGCCTCGTCCCACGCGCCATCACGGTTGTAGGCGCGCTCTTTGACCAGCTCCAGGTAGTCGTCGCAGAACGTCCAGAAGAACGACTCCGTGACCTCGAGCGCGCGAGAGTGCTCGTAGGACGCTAGGGCAGCCGAGGCCTCGTCGATGACGGAGGCGAGTGTCGCTAGCACCGAACGATCCAGTGGCACCGTCACCAGCGCCGGATCCAGATCAATCGCCACGCCCTCACCACCCATGGTCAGAGCAAACTTCGAAGCGTTCAGAACCTTGATTGCCAGACGACGACCGATCTTCATCTGCGCTTCATCGAAGATCGCATCCAAGCCCAGTCGAGCGGACGTCGCCCAGTAGCGAACCGCGTCCGAACCGTACTTTTCAAGCAGACCCATCGGGGTGACCACGTTGCCCTTGGATTTTGACATCTTTTTATGGTCAGGATCAAGGATCCAGCCCGAGATACCAGCGTGCTTCCACGGAAGTTCAGCGAACTCGAGGTTTGCGCGAACAACGGTCGAAAACAGCCAGGTACGAATGATGTCCTGACCCTGAGGGCGCAGATCCATCGGGTACGTACGGGTGAACAGATCCTCGTCCTCGAGCCAACCACATGCCAGCTGCGGGGACAGTGAGGACGTTGCCCACGTGTCCATGATGTCCAGTTCTCCCACGAAACCGCCGGCAACGCCACGCTGGGCTTCCGTGTATCCAGCCGGAACATCAGACGAAGGATCGACGGGCAGTTCGTCTTCGGCCGGCGTAATGATCTGGTTGTAATCGACCTCGCCGGCCTCGTTCACCTTGTACCACAGCGGGAACGGAACACCGAAGAAACGCTGGCGGGAAACCAACCAGTCATTGTTTAGGCCAGTCACCCAGTTTTCGTAGCGTACACGCATGAAATCGGGGTGGAATGCCAGCTCGCGACCGCGACCAACCAGCTCTTCGTTCAGATCCTTACCCGACGCCGGGTTCGTCCACGGCTTGCCACCGTTACGGATGTACCACTGGCGCGAGGTCACGATTTCGAGCGGCTTATCGCCCTTCTCGAAGAAGTTTGTCTGACGCATCGTCTTCGTCGGCTCACCGTGCATCTCGCCGGACTCGGCGAGCATCGCAACCAGGGTCTCGCGTGCGGAGAACGTCGTCTTACCGGCGATCGCCTCGAATGCTGCGATACCTTCAGCGGACGTGATCCACTTGGGCGTTTCAGCGATGATACGGCCGTCCTTACGTAGGATCGCGCGCAGAGGAAGGTCGAGGTCACGCCACCAGTCGATATCCGTGGTGTCACCGAAAGTACAGCACATGGCGATACCAGCACCCTTATCCATCTCGGCCTGCGGATGAGGAAGAACAGGAACCTCAACACCGAAGATGGGGGAGGCAACGGTCGTGCCGAACAACGGCTTGTAACGCTCATCATCCGGGTGAGCAATAAGGGCAACACACGCGCCGAGCAACTCCGGACGCGTCGTCTCGATGCAGACATCCACGCCGTTCTCCACGGGAGCACCGGCAGCGACAGCCTTCGCGGCAGCATCAGCATCCGTCAGGTGGAACGCCAGGCGGTGGTAGAAGCCCGGGTACTCACGCGACTCAAGCTCAGCCTGAGCAACAGCGGTTTGGAACGTAATGTCCCAAAGGCCGGGAGCCTCGCTCTGGTATGCCTCACCGCGAGCCAAGTTGCGCAGGAACGCAGCCTGAGCGACCTTGCGGGCGCGCTTACCGATCGTCTGGTAATGCTGTTTCCAATCCACGGACAGACCAAGGTAGCGCCACAGCGCCTCGAATTGAGCCTCATCTTCAACCGTCAGACGTTCGCAGAGCTCAACGAAATTCTTACGCGAAATCGGCTTTTGATCACGAGCCTTGATCGACTTACCTTCGCCACCCTCATGCGGGGGAACAAAGTCAGGATCGTAGGGGAGCGTTGGGTCAACGCGAACACCAAAGTAGTTCTGCACGCGACGCTCAGTCGGCAGACCGTTGTCATCCCACCCCATCGGGTAGAAAACGGACTTACCCATCATGCGCTGGTAACGCGCAATAACGTCAGTGTGGGTGTAGGAGAACACGTGTCCAACGTGAAGAGAACCCGAAACCGTGGGTGGCGGAGTGTCAATCGAGTACACCTGCTCGCGCGTTGCCGTGCGATCGAAATCGTAGGTACCCGCGTTCTCCCAGCTCTCACCCCACTTGTGTTCCAAACCTTCAGCGCCAACACGGTCAGGAACCGTCGGTGCTACAACAGAAGTCGGGGTCGAAAGACGGACACCCATATCAGTATTCTCCATCCGAGTCGTGGACATGTACCCCACTAGAGTAGTGGGATTTCAAGGGGAAAACCAAACGTGCACATCGGGTATTCGCGACCTTTCCACCCCTGGCGATCAATCAACGAGGCCCGGGTAGGAACCTCGTCAATGAAACACAAAAAAGGCTGGCTACGAAGTCTCCTTCGTAGCCAGCCACGCGAGTGAGAAATCCTCAATCAGAGGACAACAGCAGCAATCCAACCGCCGATGAGCAACGGGATGTTGAAGTGCAGGAACGTCGGGATCACAGTGTCACGCATGTGGTCGTGCTGACCATCAACATTCAGACCGGTTGTGGGGCCGAGCGTTGAGTCAGAGGCAGGCGAACCAGCATCACCCAAGGCGCCCGCAGTACCGATCAAAGCGACCGTTGCAACAGGGGAGAAACCGAGCGTTGCGCAGAGCGGAACGTAGATCGCAGAAATAATTGGCAGGGTCGAGAACGACGAACCAATGCCCATCGTGATGATCAAACCAACAAGCAACATCGCGAACGCTGCGATGACTTTGGAACCGGCGAAAAGATCAGCAGTCTGCTGGACCAACGGTTCAATTGCGCCGGATTCGTTGAGTACTGAGGCGTATCCCTGAGCGGTGATCATGATTAGACCAATCAGGGACATCATCTTCATGCCACCAGAGAAGACGTCATCAGCTTTCTGCCACGGAACAACGCGCATAAACAGCAGAATGCAGAGGCCAACAAGCGCCCCCACAAGCAACGGGTCAGCAGCAGAATCAACCAGCGTCAACCAAGTCTGGATCACAAAGCAGACGATGATTGCAAACAGCGCAGCCCATACCTTACGAGGCTCAATTGTTTCGATCTTGCGCGTGTATTCGCTGGTAGCAGGCTTGTACTCACGTGACTTCCCATAGGAGAAGAACGCGATGATCAAACCAACAAGCATCGAAAGAGCGGGGATACCCATTGCGACAATCGGGTTCACACCAGTGAGGTTCATCCCAGCTTTTTCAATGTTCGCAAACAGAATGTCATGCAGGTAAATACGACCGAAACCAATCGGCAGGAACATGTAGGTGGTGATAATACCGAACGTGATCGCCGATGCAACAAGACGACGATCCATCTTCAACGTGTTCATCACGCCAAGAATTGGCGGGATTAGAAGCGGGATGAACGCAATGTGAATCGGGATCAGGTTCTGACTCATGATGCCCATGGCAACAACACCCGCAACGATGCTCCATTTCGTCATGGAACGAACGCGTTCACCTCGAGAAGGGTCAGCGCTCTTCATCTTCGAAACAAGCCAGTCGGCAAGCAATTGAGGCAGGCCGGAATGCGCAACCGCCATGGCGAAGGCGCCAAGCAAAGCATAGGAAAGCGCGATCTTCGCGCCACCAGCGAGGCCATCCTGGAAGGCGACCATCGTGCCTTCAATGCCCATATGTGCGGTCAGACCCGCAACCAGAGCAGCAATGAACAGGGAGATAACGACATGCACGCGCGCAATCGAAAGCGCGAGCATGATGATGACTGAAATGACAACAGCATTCATTGGGAGATGGGATTTTCTTGGTTGAGTTCATTGAGTTCGCGCAACTGGGAGTCATTACGCGCAGGATAGACAAAGATCAGGAAGACACTTCCTGATCGCGTGCAATAGCAGCGTCGACAGCTGTAACAAGTGCGGGGGACAGACCGGCGTTTTCAGCGGCCAGCAGGCCGGCAATCGTGGTGCCACTAGGGGAACAGACCGAATCAATAAGCTGGGCAGCATTCACACCGCGTTCTTGGCTTGCAAGAAGCAGATCCGCTGAGCCAGCAACAGCCTGGGCGGCAATCAAGGTGGCAGAAGACTTCGTCAGTCCATGTTTCACGCCGGCTCGGGCAAGCGTCTCAATAATCTGGAAAACCCACGCGGGCGAGCAACTTGCCAACGCCATGAACGCAGGGAATTCTTTCTCGCTGATTCGCACGGTACGCCCGACAGCGCCGAGCAGGCGTTCGGTTGCTCCAAGCTGAGCCTCGGTTGCATCCTGAGAGCAGATTGCGCTCATTGACTGGCCAACCTGTGCATTGACATTCGGCATCACGCGGATCAACGGAACCGCTGCGCCGAAATCGCGGAGCATCGAATCAAGGGTGCGACCGGCAGCCAAAGAAACAACGGCCATATCTGGACGCTCGCGAACGATATGAGCGATCTGTTCGATCACTTCAGGCTGAATATGAGGTTTCACCCCAAGGACAAGCAGGTCAACCTGATGAGCGAGCGAACCATTGGATGAAGCAACCTGCCCACCAACTTCGCGGGCAAGCGCCGGAGCATGGACGCCATTCGCGTCAGTGAAAAGGAAATCAGCTCCGTTCATTCCGGCCGCAACCGCACCACGTGCAATTGCGGCGACCATTGAACCGGCTCCAATAAATCCGATGCGCATGTCGATTCCTCTTTCAGGCTCTGCTTAATCAAGAAGCATCCCGCAGTGAATGAAGCGAGATGCTCGCCACTGCTGTGTTCCTTAAGCCCTTAGCCTAGTTGGAATAGGTCGTAGCGTGCGCGCCTGTCCGATTTGGGGCCCTACTCAAAGTCAGCGTTTGCCGGTCCCATGACGCAAGCGGTGCCCAGATGGATGTCGGCGCAACCGGAGTTGGGCGACCTGATTCATTGAGAACCATGACAACTGCTTGTCCGATACCCAGATGTGTCAGAACCTCGTCCAACGCCAAAGGCGTTTCGGGGAATGTCTGAACTCGACGTTCTGCCTTTCATCCTCAAGAGGAACGAGGCCGGGTTGGCGTGACTCACGCCAACTTGTTGATAGCCGGATGAGTTATCCACAGTTTTCTTATTGCGTAGGTGCGTGAGGAGGTGTTGCTTCTTAGTGTGTGCGCATGAATGTCACGAATCGTCTGAATGTCGCTCGTCTGACCGAGGCAGTGTTTGAGCCTGAAGATGAGGATCCGCTCGATGAGCCGCGTCCCGAGTGGAAGGTGCGTCTGCTCCCGTCGGTTCAATCGATGGTGCTACTGGGAGTCGTTGTTCTTCTTATTGCGGGGATCGGCGTGTGGAAAACAACTACGGCATCGTCGGCGAAACAGATGAATGACAGTGGAGACTACGCCAGCACTGAGTCTGCGCAGTCGATTCAGGTAGCGTCATCCGCCGGCCAATCCGCGTCGCTTCCGGCACCTCAACAGAAGATAGAACAGGTCACCGTTTATGTGACGGGAGCGGTCAATTCCCCGTCTCTAGTGACCCTAGAAATGGGAAAACGGGTCGCTGACGCACTCGAAGAAGCGGGCGGAGTGGCAGAAGATGCCGATGTTGAACAAGTAAATTTAGCGCGCCCACTGGTGGACGGGGAACATATTGTGATTCCTCGGGTGGGCGAGGTCGCACACACACCTTCTGATTCCTCATCGCCGACCGCATCAACAACTGGGAGCTCATGTATTGACCTGAATACGGCCGATGTTGCTGCTCTCGAGCAGTTAGATGGCGTTGGTCCGGCACTTGCCCGGCGAATCAAAGAGTTCCGAGACCAATCCGGTCCGTTCCAATCGGTGGATGACGTTGATGCGGTGCCGGGGATAGGACCAGCACTACTAGAGAAGATCCGTTCTCGGGCGTGTCAATGAAACCGCCACCTCCAATGCGTGATTGGCGTCTTGCCCCCGTGGCGATGGCAGTCTGGTGCGGTGCCCTCTTCGGAACGAAAGTGGACAGCAGTGCAGCCATAACTGGCGTTGCTGGCGTTACAAGCCTAGGGTGCGTGTGGATGCTGGCATCGTTGAATGCGGTTCAGCCACGCCAAGGGCGTCACAACCTGATCCCATTTGGCTCCCTGCGAGCCCTGCTAGCACTGGTTAGTTTTGCCACTGTTGTGGCCGTGTGTGTGGGGGCGGTCGCTCACAACAGTGCACGGCGCACCGAGGTCTTTCAAGCTGCTCAAACCGGATCGCTGATTACGATACGTGGCGAGCTAGAAGATGATCCATCTGAAGTCTCAGGGCAGTTCTCGTCAGATTCGCAGATCGTTTCCCTTCGCGTGACACACGCGGGCAAACAATCGATGCGACCAACTAGCCCTATCAAAGTGCGAGTAACAGGAAGCCACTGGCCCACTCTCTATCGAGGAGACACAGTTGAAACCAGGGGAGTGATCGACACTGAGTTCAGCGCGCATCTTCCTTGGGCAGGAATCATTCACACCTCGAAACTGAAATGTGTTGCTAGGCCACAAGGGTGGCGAGCTACGGTGCGAAGAATTCGCACCGGCCTCGTCGATCTGGTTGCTGACTTGGAACCTCAAGCGCAAGCTTTGGTTCCGGGAATGGCAATCGGTAATGACTCTGCAATGACGAAAGAACTGAAGGAAGCTTTTCGCCGGACCTCACTGTCGCATTTAACTGCGGTCTCCGGCTCGCATTTGGCGATCATCATGGGAGTTGCCGCCCTCGTCCTACGAGGCCGCACACGTTTTCGTCTGTTCGGAATCGCAGCAGTTCTGACCATTGTGGTTGCAATAGTTGGGGCAACGCCTGCAGTAATGCGAGCGGTACTCACCTCGGCGTTGGGGATTGGGGCAGAGTTTAGCGGTAGGGGAAAACAGGGGGTGACGACGTTAAGCGCAGTTACCATCGGATCAATCCTGTTCAATCCGTGGGTCGCAAGTAACTTTGGTTTTTCACTCTCCGTAGCGGCGACCTTTGGAATTGTTGTGATTGCTCGGCGTATCCTCGATTATCGGCGCAGAAAAATCCGTTCGGACACACTCATCGGCAAAACAATTGGCATCACCATTGACTACTTGGCAATCCCCGTCAGTTGCTATGTGATGACCTTCCCCATCCTGCTTCTTGCCAACCCACGCGTCCCGGTATACGGCATACCGGCGAATGTTATGGCGTCAGTAGCAGTTGCGCCGGCAACATTGCTGGCGATCGCGGCAACATGCCTGCTTGGAGTCTCTCCTTGGCTCGCTCACGCGTGTGCGCAAGGATCAGCGTTCTTCACGCGGTGGATTACGAACGTTGCTTTCTTCTTTGCACACCTTCCAGGGGCTAGTCATCAGCTTTCGTCGCATGATGTGATCGTCGCTAGCATTGTGAGCGCGATACTGGTGCTCTACTGGAAGCGTGCGCTCGTTATCCCCCTACTACGTAGAGTGCAAACACATGTGTACATGGAACGTGTCAGACTTATAGGGCGTGCGAAGAAAGAGAGGTAATCAATGGCTAGTCGGGGATCTAAACCGTCAGCTCCGGTTGCTATTGAACTGGCTCCTATTGTCCTGATTAAGGGCAAAGAAGGGCTGCTGATCGATCGCGCTCTTGATTCTCTGCGCTCGCAGGCGCGTTCTGCAGATCCAAACCTTGAACGCACTGACCTGAACGCTGCCACCTATCAGGCGGGTCAACTGGACATGATTGCCTCGCCATCACTGTTTGGTGAAAGCCGACTGGTGATCATTCGTGACCTTGAAACGATGAGCGACGCTCTTGCCAACGACCTCTTGACCTATATTGCGGCCCCTGCCTTCGATGTGTGGCTTCTTCTGGTTCACCCCGGCGGAAACGCGAAGGGAAAAAAGGTCACCGACGCTATTGCAAAAGCTAAATTCCCCGTTATCCCCGCCGAAATCATTAAATCTGACCGAGACAAGCTTGAGCTGATCCGCTCTGATGTTCGCCGTGCTCACCGTCAGATGGATCGTGATGCGATGCAAGCGATCGTTGACGCGCTTGGCTCCGACCTGCGCGAAATGGCGGCCGCAGTTGCCCAGCTTCTCTTAGACTGCGACGGCACAATCACGCTAGAGGACGTGCGTCGCTACCACGCGGGACGTATTGAAGCCAGCGGATTCGAAGTAGCCGATGCGGCCATCGCTGGTGAAACATCGCGAGCCCTCACTCTTGTACGGCACGCGTTCGCTACGGGTGTTGAACCTCAACAGCTTGTCGCCGCCCTAGCAATTAAGATCCGACAGATGGCGAAAGTATCTGCCTCATCAAGCGGACGCGGAGTCAACTTGGGTATGCAACCGTGGCAGGTGAATATCGTGCGTAGCCAGTTGCGGGGGTGGAACGATCGTTCTCTCGCAGGTGCTATCCAAGCGGTTGGACTTGCAGACAGTGAAACAAAAGGCTTGTCCCGCGACCCGCGCTACGCAGTTGAAAAGGCCATTACGACGATCTGCCGGTTGCATCGAAGGCGTTAAACGTAAAGTTCGCGGGGGGTGCCCAACACGTCCGTCCGTTGCCTGATGAACACGCCGTATAAAAACGCTTTGGGGTCGCATCTAACGTGGATGCGACCCCAAAGGTGAAGAATGAGCGATCAGCCGAGCGAAGAAACTCGCTTTGCGAGCTTGGACTTGCGGTTAGCGGCCTGGTTCTTGTGGATAACGCCCTTGGAAACAGCCTTATCCAGCTTGCGGGAAGCGGTCTTGAGGGACTCGATTGCGAGCTCCTTGTCTCCTGCTTCAACAGCTTCGCGGGTCTTGCGAACGAGCGTCTTGAGCTCGGACTTCACAGACTGGTTACGAAGACGACGCTTCTCGTTGGTGCGGATCCGCTTGATCTGAGACTTAATGTTCGCCACAGTCGGAAAACTCCTTGCTTGAAGTGATTACAGGGTCGGTGAGGGCTGTGTCAGAACCGGGACTGGGACGTGGGGACATCCGCAAACGGCTCGGACCAGACCCCCTGCCCGACCAGGCCGGGAGTCCGACTAACAACGTTACCAGCGCGATACGCCACGCGCTAATTTCTTAGCGGAAAGTGGGCGTGAATGCGCTCACTAAACGCGCTTATGCGTGCTTCAAAGCCTCAGAAACCTCAACCTCGTCAATGCCGCTGTCGCGAGTGGCAGACGAAGCATACGAAGAATGGGAGTTCTTCGATCGTGAGCCGGACTTTCGTGAAGTGCTCGTACGACGGCGCGAAGTTATCCACACAGTGCACACCCCCTGAGTTATCCACAATTTGCCACTGGGAAGATGGCGCACTTTTCATCGAAGGCAGATAGTGGGTGCACCAATGACCAATGCGTACAAGGAGGAACGCGATCATGGCACTTCAGTTAACCTCAGCCACCCCTATCGACGAGGTAGGGCATCCCGCCGATTCGCATGCGCCTTACTGGGGCGGGAGTGGCATGGGTTTTCCGCACATGCGTGTGTGCGAGCGTATGGAGGAGGCTCTCCAATCAGACTCGGGTGAGGTAATCGCAAAGATTGAGGAGCTGGTCAAGGACGAATCAGTTGATGTGCGCGAGCGATTGACGATTGCTCGAGCACTTGTTGATTGGTATGCGCTCAATGACCAAGCAACCGACTGTCTTCGCGTGGCACGTATCGCCACCGAGATCGGAATGGACAACCTGGGACCGTTGGATGAGGATGTGTTGATTGCCCGTAATTCTGAGCTTTACTGGCAGGCGACGCTGGGAAATTACCACAATATCGATAAGAACTATCGGATTCTGATTCGCGATGTTGAGCATGTCATAGGGAACCACAGCGAGCTCGCGTGGGCGGTGCGAACAAATTCTGCGATGCCCGCTAAAGCTAGGGGCGACTTTACAAAGGCCGTTTCAATTTATCGGCGCGTTGTGCGCGATATGGGTACTAGCTTGGCCGAAGACGACTCGCTGGCGATGAGTGCCCAAGACAACTTGGCTGAAGCCTTGGTGCTGGCTGATAAGTATGACTCTGCACTAAAAATCTATCGAAGCCTGCATGGGATCTCAAAGAAGAAATGGGGGCTTCAAGATGGAAGAACTCTTCGCCTGCGCGGGGAGATTGCTCGAACAAAGTTCTTGCTTGGGCGCAGAAAGCAGGCGATGAAGGAGTGGAAACAGACGTTCGCCGACTGCGTAGAGATCCTTGGGGCGCATAATCCGCTGACATTTGAGATTCATTGTGTTCTTCTTGCTGCGTCGATTGATATGGATGATTCGCAGGCGGTTATTGAACTCTCAGAGATGCTCGTCAATGATCCGCCCGAAGAATTGGAAGGAGAAGAAATCGAAAGCTTCCGCCAAATTATTGAAAGCTATCGTCAGATCGGAGCGATGGAAGGTGAAGAGTAGGGATGCAGCGCAGTTCTTTTATAGGGAAGAACGTGATGTGCGCGAGGTCGCGCGCTCATAGTTGGCACTTGGGGGCGCGTTAATGGGACGATAAAGGGGAATATCTATTGGAGGTACCGTGCCAATCCCTACGCCCGCACAAGTGGAAACGATTCGTCCTGCTCACACCGAGCAGTCACGCCTGCGAAACTTCTGCATCATCGCGCACATTGACCACGGTAAATCTACGCTTGCTGACCGCATGTTGCAGTTGACCGGCATTGTTGAGCAGCGTGATATGCGCGCTCAGTACCTCGATCGTATGGATATTGAGCGTGAGCGTGGCATCACCATTAAGTCTCAGGCTGTTCGTATGCCGTGGGCACGAGATGGCCAGGCGTACGCGCTCAATATGATCGATACGCCCGGTCATGTTGACTTCACCTACGAGGTCTCTCGATCGCTTGCAGCGTGTGAAGGCGCGGTTCTTCTGATTGATGCTGCGCAGGGTATTGAAGCACAGACTCTGGCGAATCTTTACCTCGCTCTGGAAAACGATCTTGCGATCATTCCCGTTTTGAACAAGATCGATCTGCCCGGTGCTCAGCCTGAAAAGTATGCTGGTGAGGTTGCTCAGCTGATTGGGTGCGATGAATCCGAGGTCCTGAAAGTGTCGGGTAAGACCGGTGAAGGTGTTGCCGAGTTGCTGGATCGTATCGTCGAAGTCGTTCCCGCTCCGAGTGGCAGCCCAGACGGTGCAACCCGAGCCATGATTTTCGACTCCGTCTACGACACCTACCGCGGTGTGGTGACCTATGTTCGTGTCGTTGATGGCGCCCTGTCCACGCGCCAGCGCGTCAAGATGATGTCGACCGGTGCGACTCACGAACTGCTTGAAATCGGTGTGATTTCGCCAGAACCGATGCCCAGTGAAGGTATTGCCGCCGGCGAAGTAGGCTACCTCATCACGGGCGTGAAAGACGTGCGTCAGTCGCGCGTTGGCGACACGGTGACATTGAACGTTCGAGGCGCTGAGGAACCGCTGTCCGGATACAAGGATCCGCGTCCGATGGTCTTCTCCGGTATCTATCCGGTTGACGGTTCGGACTTCCCTGATCTGCGAGATGCCCTTGAACGTCTTCAGCTCAATGACGCAGCGCTCACCTTCGAACCTGAATCGTCGGCAGCCCTTGGCTTTGGGTTCCGTTGTGGCTTCCTGGGCCTGTTGCACCTCGAAATCATCCGGGAGCGATTGGAACGCGAATTCGGACTCGACCTGATTGCAACAGCGCCGAACGTTGTCTACACGGTTGTCGCAGAAGACGGAAGCGAGATCATCGTTGAAAACCCGGCGATGTTCCCCGAAGGGAAGATATCTGAGGTTCGCGAGCCTCTTGTTGAAGCAACAATCCTGACGCCGACTGATTTCACCGGCACGATCATGGAACTCTGCCAGGATCGTCGCGGAACTATGAAGGGCATGGACTACCTGTCCGAAGAGCGCGTCGAGCTCCACTACACCTTGCCTATGGCAGAAATCGTGTTTGACTTCTTCGATCAGTTGAAGTCGCGCACTCGCGGATACGCCTCGCTCGATTATCAGGAGAAGGGTGAGCAGAGTGCCGATCTGGTGAAGGTCGATATTTTGCTCAACGGTGACCGCGTTGACGCGTTCAGCGCGATTGTTCACCGCGATGCTGCATATGCGTACGGTCAGCGGATGACGAAGCGTTTGAAGGAACTGATCCCCCGCCAGCAGTTCGAAATCCCTGTTCAAGCGGCAGTGGGTGCACGCGTTATCGCTCGCGAAACGATCAAGGCACTGCGTAAGGACATGCTGGCTAAGTGCTACGGCGGTGACATTACGCGTAAGCGCAAGCTGCTTGAAAAGCAGAAGGAAGGCAAGAAGCGCATGAAGTCCATCGGTCGCGTGGACGTGCCACAGGAAGCCTTCATCGCAGCCCTGACATCGGATGTTCCGACCGGAAAGAAGTGATTGTGGCGGATCGCCCCAGCTATCGTCTAGGAGAGGCTCCCGAAGGGGAAGTCTTCTTCGCGCGGACCAAGTCGTTTACACGTCGTAGTCGTGAGCTCCCGGTGAATCTTCAACGAACCTGGGATGCTCACGCGTCGAAGTATGTGATCGAACCTGAGCGGGGGATCGGCCACACGACTGTCGCCGATACTTTCCGCTTGGATCCGGTTCAACTTTTCGCTCGCAAGGTCCCCCTGACCGTTGAAATCGGATCGGGCACGGGTGAACAGATTGTTGAAGCGGCTCGCACGCACCCTGAACGTGATTACTTGGCATTTGAAGTGTGGGTGCCCGGTATCGCGAAGCTGATCTCCAAAGCCGTTGAGGCTGGAGTAACGAATATTCGTGTGATCGAAGCCGATGCTCAGCAGGCGTTCCCGATTGTTTTCGCCGACTCAGTCGCAGACGAGGTTTGGACATTCTTCCCCGATCCGTGGAGGAAGTCACGTCACCATAAGCGTCGTCTTGTGTCCCCCGAGTTTGCGCTCGAGGTTGCACGAGTCCTCGCTGACGGCGGTATCTGGCGACTTGCAACCGACTGGGACAACTATGCTTGGCAGATGCGCGACGTAGTAGAGGGATGCCCGTTGCTGGCTAACCCCTACGAAGGCGAGCGCTCCGACGAAGCCGATGAACAACCGACTCGCGGTGGTTTTGCCCCTCGCTTTGCAGGTCGCATTGTCACGCACTTTGAAACCCGGGGCCTTGACGCAGGTCGCGTTGTCCACGACGTTGTCGGAGTTCGTTTGCCTCGTGAAACCACTCATGCGCGTACGACCCAAGGTGAAAACACTTCCGATCAGTCGGAATAAGGAGCTGGCTGTTGCCTCCGGTCCAACCCGATGGAATTGAATGGCCGAAAGATGGCCATCTTGATCCAGCATTAGCTGAAGTCGACCAAAGGCGTCCCCTTTCGCTCTACGTGCACGTCCCGTTCTGCACGATTCGATGCGGATACTGCGACTTCAACACATACACAACAGGGTTCGGCGTGGGGGCAGAGCCCGGCTCATACGCGCGCTCAATTGAAGCCGAAGCACAATTCGGTAGGCGCGCCCTCGTGAATGCCGGATTTGAACCGCGACCAGCCGAAACTATCTTCATCGGCGGTGGAACGCCCACTCTTCTTGACACCGACGAACTGGCACACATCCTCGATAGCCTGCGAAATCATTTTGGGATCGCACAACAAGCCGAGCTCACGATTGAAGCGAACCCCGATTCAATCGACGCCAAAGGGCTGCTCAAGCTCAAAGACGCGGGCATCACTCGGGTTTCTTTCGGAATGCAGTCAGCAGTACCTCAGGTGCTTGCAACGTTGGACCGCACGCACAATCCCCAAAAAGTCCCCTCTGCCGTCCAAGCCGCGCGCGATGCTGGCTTGGACGTGTCCGTCGACCTGATCTATGGGGCGCCGGGGGAAAGCATCGATGATTGGCATCGGTCGTTGGATGCTGCGGTCGCCCTGGAAACGGATCACATTAGCGCGTATGCGCTGGTCATCGAAAAGGGCACAAAAATGGGCGCGCAGGTCGCTCGCGGTGAGTTGCCCATGCCGGACCTGGACGACGAAGCAACCAAGTACGAACTCGCTGACCAGGTCCTTACTGACGCGGGCTTCAAATGGTACGAAATCTCGAATTTTGCGCGCCCGGACGTAAACGAAGCTGGCGTGGAACCAACCGAACTACGCCACGCAAGCCGACATAACCTGGCCTATTGGCGTGACTGGGACTGGTGGGGGCTAGGGCCCGGCGCGCACTCGCACGTGGGACGTTACCGCTGGTGGAACGTCAAACACCCGACCGCCTACGCGGGGCGCGTGCAAGCGGGAGTTTCTCCGGCGCTCGCGGGCGAAATACTTCAGTCCGATGCTCGAGCACTGGAGAAAGTCATGCTCGCCGTGCGCACCTCCGAAGGCATACGCACGTCGGATGTCATCAATATCCACGCGTTGTCAGGCTTGATCGCAGACCAGCTGATCGACGGAGTAAATGCGCTGAAAGGGCGGGTCGTTCTGACGCTGAAAGGGCGACTTCTCGCCGATTATGTGACCCGCGAACTTATGGGATTCTGACCTTCATCTCTCGTTGCCACTGCATTCCTATAGGGGTGCCTCTATCCTTGAAAGGGAGCGCGGTCATTACTGGCCGCAGATGATCCGTCAATAGGAGGGCACAATGAGCCAAGACATGGGACCCAACCCGTACGTCGTCAACATCGAAGAAGCGACGATGGAAAACACCAACTACCGCACCACCCTGTGGACTGGTAAGAACTTGCAGCTTACCGTCATGTGCATCCAGCCCGGACACGACATCGGCCTGGAAATTCACGAAGACCACGACCAGTTCCTCCGCATCGAAGGCGGGCGCGGCCTGGTGCAGATGGGGCCGGCCAAGGATGATCTGTCCTTCGAGGTCGAAGCCTCAGACGATGATGCCATTTTCGTTCCGGCTGGCTCCTGGCACAACGTCACCGCAATCGGTGATGAGCCTCTTCGTGTCTACTCGATCTACGCTCCGCCGGAGCACGAACATGGCACCATCCACGTGACCTACGAAGAAGCTATGGAAGCCGAAGCCTTGGAGCATGGCGAACACTGAGTTTCATAGAAGGCACTGAGCCTTTACAGGGGCGGGTGATACCGGAGCGATCCGGTATCACCCGCTTTTTTGCTTCCATTCGAATCCAGCCTGTAGTCCCATCGCGTTGCTTCGTTGGCGAAACTGAAGGCTGAGCATCCGCGTGAACTGCAACGATGAGAAATGTTTGCTGTATTTGCTGAGAAATAGTGCGGTGATAGACTCCCGTCGGCACATTCTATTGAGTAGAGAGTCCGATTATATGCCCAAGACAACACAATCGACGGGGACGTCGCTGAAGGAACTGACCCTGCGAGGCGTCATTATCGGTGGCATCATCACCATCATCTTCACCGCAGCGAACGTGTACCTCGGCCTGAAGGCGGGCCTGACCTTCGCAACCTCTATCCCCGCGGCCGTCATTTCGATGGCTATTCTGCGTTACTTCAAAGACCATACGGTCCAAGAAAACAACATCGTTCAAACGATCGCGTCCGCGGCAGGCACACTATCCGCGATCATCTTCGTTCTCCCTGGCCTCGTCATGGTCGGTTGGTGGCAGGGTTTCCCATACTGGCAGTCGGTCTTCGTCATCGCTCTCGGTGGCATCCTCGGCGTTATGTATTCGATCCCGCTACGTCGCGCACTGGTCACACACTCTGACCTCCCCTACCCCGAAGGCGTCGCGGCCGCCGAGGTCCTGAAGGTTGGCGACACTAACGAAGGCGTCGAAGAATCTAAGCGTGGTTTGTTCGCCATTATCTGGGGCGGTCTGTCATCAGCTGGTTTTGCCATCCTCGGCTCGATGAAGGTTCTCGGCACCGAAATCGGCACCGCTTTCAAGTTCGGCGCGGGTGGCACCATGGCTTCGGCTTCGTTCTCGCTGGCTCTGATCGGTGTTGGCCACCTGGTTGGCATTGGTGTGGGTATCGCAATGATCGTCGGCCTGGCGATTTCGTACATCGTCTTGCTACCGTGGCGGACCTGGGGAATTGTTGACCCCTCGGCTCTTGCTGACACGGTTGGTACCGTCTTCCGTTCTGAAGTCCGATTGATCGGCGCCGGCGCGATTGCTGTTGCAGCAGTGTGGACGCTGATCAAGCTGATCGGCCCCATCGTCATCGGTATTAAGGATTCGCTTGCATCGACCGCGAAGCGCGAGTCGGGTGAAACTGTCCCGCTGACTGAGCAGGACCTGTCCGGCAAGATCGTTATTGGCGTGACCCTTGCGGTGATGCTCCCGATCGGTGTTCTGCTCTGGTTGTTCTTAAAGGACACCGCCATTGCACACAACTCGTTGGGTCTGATCATCATTTCGATCCTGTTTATCCTGATTACGGGGCTTGCTGTTGCATCCGTCTGCGGTTACATGGCGGGTCTGATTGGTGCTTCCAACTCGCCGATTTCCGGTGTCGGCATCATCATCGCTATCGCAGCTGCTCTGGTTGTGAAGGCTATTCACGGCACCGCATCCGGTGACGAACTGTCCGCCCTGGTTGCCTACACGTTGTTCACTGCAGCCGTTGTCTTCGGTATCTCCACGATTTCAAACGACAACTTGCAGGATCTGAAGACCGGTCAGCTGGTGGGTGCAACTCCGTGGAAGCAGCAGGTTGCTTTGGTCATCGGCGTTCTCTTCGGTGCGATCATCATTCCGCCGGTTCTGAACCTGATGGGTGATGCTTTCGGTTTCCAGGGTGCTCCGGGCGCTGGCGAAAACGCTCTTGCAGCTCCGCAGGCCTCTCTGATCTCTGATCTGATCAAGGGCGTCTTTGGCGGAGATTTGAACTGGAACCTGTTGGGCATCGGCGCGCTGATCGGCATCGTCATCATCATCATTGACGAGGTCTTGAAGAAGACCACCAAGAAGATGTCGCTACCCGGCCTGGCTGTCGGCATGGGCATGTACCTGCCGATCTCGATCACCCTGATTATCCCGATCGGTGCGCTACTCGGCATGGTCCACGACAAGTGGGCCACCAAGCAGAAGGATCCCGAGAAGGCAAAGCGCATGGGCACCTTGGTTGCTACCGGTTTGATCGTCGGTGAGTCCCTCTGGGGCGTCGTTTACGCCGGTATCGTCGGCTTCTCCGGTAAGGACGCGCCACTTGCGTTCATGCCTGATTCGTTCGCGGGAGTTGCTCAGTGGCTCGGCCTGGTTGTTTTCGCTGGTGTAATCGGCTTCTTGTACTCCAAGACCCGCAAGGACACGCTGAAGTGATCAACGCGAACTAACGCGTTCTGGTGTAATTGCGCGCTGAGGTGCCCGGTGCCCCGTTAGAGGTGCCGGGCACCTGCGTTTCGGGTGGGTGTAGAGCCTGTGTCTGGTGGGTGCGAGGTGCGCTGTGGTGGGTTGTGTCGTGTGAGGCGCCGTTTTCTTGGCTGGGAGCCCGATTTTGTCGCCTCGTATAACCGAACTGGTAGGGGTGAGACGCGGAAGGGGGGGGGACAGTCACGTACGTGTCCGTCTGGTCATCAACGGCGGCGTTTCGGGCAGGCACTGCCCCGCAATCTTGCTTAGTGTGGTCGAGTGATGTCCCAAGGAAACCGCTTCGACCCATATTCGACTTCGTTCGACCCGTATGGCACGGATATTTTGAGCTCTGACCCGCACCGTGATGGGCCACATGCGTCTCGCCCGCGTTCGCAGGAAATCCCGGTTGAACTGGGCATGGTGTTAGAGGACGTGGTAACAGGCTGGGTTGGTGCTGTTATTCGCGTTGAAAAATCGGGTGGTATGCACGTCGTTGAATTAGAAGATCGGCGAGGCTCAGTCCGGTCCTTCCCACTCGGTGGCGGTTTCTGGCTGGAGGGTCGTCCCGTTATGCTTGCGCCGCCTCGTCCCCAAGAATCTGACGTGCCCACACTCAAGCCTCAGCTGACTACCCACGGTGGGCGTGCGGTGACGAACTCGGGTTCGATTGCTGGGCCGAAGAGGGTTCCGAAGATAGCGAAGCAGTCGCGGATCTGGGTTGAGGGTCGCCACGATGCGGAGCTCGTCCAACACGTGTGGGGCGATGATCTGGCAGAAGTGGGAGTAGTCGTCCAGTTGCTTGAGGGCGTGGATCATCTTGAAGAGATCTTGGAAGTCTTCGGACCGTCTGATGAAGTTCGCGCCGGTATTCTGGTCGATCACCTTGTGGAGGGGTCGAAAGAGTCGCGGATTGCCCAGCGTGTTCAGTCGCGTTGGTCTAGCGGTGTGCTGGTTGTTGGTCACCCGTTTGTGGATATTTGGCAGGCCGTGAAACCTGCTCGTCTGGGGCTGACGCGCTGGCCGGATATTCCGCGAGGTACGGATATTAAGCATGGCACTCTCGATGCGCTGGGCTGGCCGCATGCAAATCAAGCGGATATTGCGATGGGGTGGAAGCGAATTCTCGCTCAGGTTCGCAATTATAAGGACGTTGAGCCGGCTCTGTTGGGGCGCGTTGAAGAGCTGATTGATTTTGTCACTGAACCTGGTACTCGTTAGCGTCTGCGCAGTTGGGGGGGGATAGTTCCACAGCCGTTCATTGTTTCGTAGTGACGAGGCCGGGAGTGTCAGTAAAGGCTTTGCTTGAGTAGTGCCCGTTGTGAAGAGATAGTGCCAACGTTGTGCTCGTTACTTCGGCTGGGCGCTTTGATGGGCAGGGAGTAGAATTGGCACTCAGATAGAGCGAGTGCCAGATTCGTGTTGAAACCGATCTTTCACATCACGGCTTCGATGGCGCGTGGTACTCCGCGTCACTTTTCGCTTGGAACGGAGGACACATGAACGACGATCGTCGGCTCGGCGTTCTTCGAGCGATCGTCACTGAATACGTGCACACCCGTGAACCCGTGGGGTCGAAGGTGATTGCTCAGTCGCACGATTTAGGTGTTTCTTCTGCGACGATTCGTAATGACATGGCTCTGTTGGAAGAAGCCGGTTTGATCTATCAGCCTCATACGAGTGCTGGTCGTGTTCCCACGGATAAGGGCTACCGGCTTTTTGTTGATTCCCTGTCCGCGTTGAAACCGATGAGTGGCCCGGAGCGTAGTGCTGTTGAGCATTTCCTTGAGGACTCATTGAACTTGGACGATGTGGTTGTTCGGACCGTGCGTCTGCTGGCGCAAGTAACGCATCAGGTGGCTGTTGTTGAGTATCCGACGTTGACGTTGCAGACGTTGAAGCGGGTAGAGATCGTTGATCTTGCTGCGACCAGCGTGCTGGTTATTGTCGTGACCGATTCCGGACGCGTTTCTCAAGACACTATTGAGCTTCGTACGCAGTTGAGTAGCGGAGATATTGCGGTTCTTCGCGAGAAGCTCAACGCTGTTTTTTCAGCTCTTGGCCCCGATGAGATTCTCGGTAGCGTCGAGGCCCTGAAGGCGCTTCTTGAAATGCGTTTGCATGATGTGGCAGATGTTCTTGCCCAGAGCATTGCGCATCTCCTTCGCCCCAGTGGTGAATCGAAGATCGTCATGGCTGGTATGTCGAATCTTGCCAGAGGAGCGGTTGACTTCCATGATATTGCGCCGGTCTTAGACGCTTTGGAAGAGCAGGTGGTATTGATGCGCCTGTTCTCTGAACTGCAGCTTGATGATGATGTTCATGTTTCGATCGGTGCAGAAAATGAACATGACGCGCTTGCTGAAGCATCGGTTGTGGCTTCCACATACCATGCGTCTGCACGTAGCGGTGATACGCGTGCTCACCTTGGTATTGTTGGCCCGACTCGCATGGATTATGCACGAACGATGGCTTCTGTCAGGGCTGTTGCTGCCTATCTTTCGCGGTACTTGAATCGCTAGATCACCTCCCATGAGCTTTCACCGCCGATGCGGTGATCACACGAAAGAACATAAGGAACGAAGACGAGTGAATGACTACTACGAGGTCCTTGGCGTATCAAAGGATGCGACTGCCGACGAGATTAAGAAGGCGTACCGCAAGAAAGCGCGTCTGCTACACCCTGACTACGCTGGACCCGAGTCAGAAGAGGCTTTCAAAGAGCTTTCTGTCGCCTACGAAACGCTCTTAGATCCCCAGAAGCGTCAAATGTATGACCTTGGAGGGCCGGATGCCTTGCGTGGTGGCGGTTCACCATTTGGTGGTGCTGGTGGCGGGTTTTCTGACATCTTTGATGCGATGTTCTCTGGTTTCTCCGGTCAAGCTTCCGGGCCTGTGCCTCGCGTTCGTCGTGGTTCCGACCAGCTGATCGGCGTGGAGATTTCCTTGAAGGACGCTGTTTTCGGCGCGAAGAAGGAAGTTTCATACGGAACGTATATTCTGTGTGATTCGTGCCACGGTTCAATGTGTGCTCCCGATACTGAGCCCACACGGTGCGGGACGTGCAATGGAACGGGCTCGGTGACGCGCGTCCAGAACACGATGTTTGGCCGTATGCAGTCGCGTGGAGCCTGCCCGGCCTGTCAGGGGTATGGCACGATTATTGCATCGCCCTGCCATGAATGTGCCGGTCAGGGGCGTGTTCGTTCGCGTCGTACGATTACGGTTGATATTCCCGCCGGTGTAGACGAAGGAACTCGTATCAGGGTTGGTTCCGAAGCTGAAGTTGGCCCCGGTGGTGGCCCGAATGGTGATCTCTATCTTGAGATCAACGAGAAAGCAGATGATGTTTTCGTCCGCCAAGGCGATGACTTACACACGTGGATCACGATCCCGATGACAACGGCGGCCTTGGGCACGGAGTTTGACCTCGATACGTTCGACGGTGAGCAGCGCGTCGAGATCCCGGCTGGTACTCAGCCGAATGCTGATATTGAACTGAAGAACTTGGGTGTCGGTCGTTTGCAGCGTTCTGGTCGCGGTGACTTGCACGTCCACGTGAATGTTGAGATCCCGAAGAAGCTTGATGATCGTTCGCGTGACCTTCTGGAGCAGCTTGCGGATCTTCGCAAAGAGACGCGTATCGAACCAGACCGCCGTCCCTCGTCGATGTTCGACAAGATCCGCGAAGCGTTCACCGGCCAATGACACGTCCCGTTTTCATTTACGAGGGCGACCTAGTCCCCTGCGAGTTGGATGCGGGCGATACAGTCTCGCTTGAAGGAACTGAAGGCCATCACGCGGCCACCGTTCGGCGTATCGGAGTAGGTGAGTGGATAGACCTGATGGATGGCCACGGTACGAGGCTCACGTGCGAGGTTCTCTCTACCTCGAAGAAAGGTCTTCATCTTCGTGTTGATCGGCGTGTGATCGAACCTCAGGCGACGCCCCAACTGATTCTTGTTCAGGGGCTTGCAAAGGCTGGACGAGACGAACAGGCGATTGAAGCCTGCACCGAAATCGGAATTGATAAAGTGATTCCCTGGCAATCGGAGTATTCGATTGTCCGGTGGAACGGTCCGAAAGCCTCAAAAGGTAAAGCGAAGTGGGAATCCGTTGTTCGTGCGGCCGCTAAGCAGTCGCGACGAGCGTGGATCCCCAGCGTCGGCGACGTTGCCAACTCAAAAGCGCTCGCCACATGGGTTGAGGCAAATATAGAAGCCGGGGGCAAGGTTTTCATTTGTCACGAAGAAGCAACCGAATCGCTGAGCTCAATCATTGCCAGTGATCCCACGTCATTCACCACAGCGTCAAGTGTGACGCTGGTGGTTGGCCCAGAAGGCGGAATGAAGAGCGAAGAAGTGGACTGGCTTCAAGACGCTGGAGCGTCTTTGGTTGGTCTTGGCGCGAATGTTCTTCGCTCGTCGACGGCTGGAGCCGTGGGAGCGACACTCTTAAGCGCGACGCTTGGACGCCTGTAACTCGAGCGTATGTACTGGTGGCCGACAGTGAATACTGTCGGCCACCAGTACTTCTATGGGTTAAAGCCTCAGCTTTCGAACGAACCGATGATCGTGAAGGTCATTGTGTGGGATTGTCCAGGGGCAAGCACAATGAGATCCTCGCCTGAATTAAAGGCATTCGCCGGGCAGGTCATTGGCTCAACAGCGATGCCGGTTCGTCCCATGGAATCAGCAGTGAATGCCTGAACCCACGGGGTGTCAGCTTTCAATTGAACCGTCAATCCGGTTTCCGGATCACGCAGTTGAACGGTCCATTCCCCTTCGGGCAAACCGGTGAAAGCATGGTCAACAGATTGTGAGCCAAGTAGGCGCGGAGTGCGGAAATCACGCTCAAGATCGCCTACCGGGACCGTTTTAACGGGAGCCATGTTCTGATTGACTTGGATGATCTCAGAGGCTGGAATCGTCACCTCGTATCCATCATTCTTCTTGCCATCGAGTGACAGGTAGGGGTGGGACGAAACGCCATATGGGGCGGGTGTGGAGCCGACGTTCTTTGCCACTAGAGTGACGGTCAGACCACGGCAGGCACTGAGTGCGTAGGTTACCCACGCTTCAATCGGCCACGGGTAGCCGTAGCGGGGGGCGATGAATGCTCCCAGTGTTGCTGAGTCAGAATCAGCGTGAATAATCGTCCAGTCAACCCAGGTCATCAGACCGTGCAATGCTGAGCCGGTTGCAGCTTCATTCACGTCAACCGTGTAGGTGATGCCTTCCCATGTGTATGTTCCTCCAGCAATACGGTTCGGCCAGGGCATCAGCGTTTTCCCCAAATAGCCTTCGGGAATTTCATCCGCGTCATGGGCGACGACTAAGTCGCGCCCTGCGTACTTCAGCGAGGCGAGTCCGGCGCCGACGGTAACAATCCGAGCCTCGTATTCTCCAGAAGAAAGAAGGATTTCGTAACCGGACGCGTGACGGGTAGGCATGGGTGCTCCTGACGGTTGGTGAATGCGTGAACTAGCGCGCTTATGCGATCAAGCTTAGTTGCGAATAGTGACAAAGTGGGGAAGTAGATTGACGAGGCGCGAACTGGCACTCTACCGATTTGTTCAGTGGCTAGATGTTCGTCATTCGGCCGTGACACAATGGGCGGACGATACTTTCGTCGCACAACTTTTACCCAAGAGGAATTGTAACCACCACCGTCGCGCGTGGACTCGTTGCCGCCCAGGCAGGCTTCACTAGGGACATGCTTGTTCAGCTGGCACGTAATTCTCTTGAAATCGCCTGGGTTTCCGACGCAGAGCGTGCACGCCTGCTGGGCGAGCTCGACGCTTTTGTTGCAACCAACTGACTAGTCTTCTGGTTTCGCTGGGGGCAAGAGCTTCGCGAAGTTCGAACTCGACGTTGAAGGTGTAATCGTGTGAACACACGCCCATTTCACGAAAGAATACCCGCAAAGTGCATGACGCGCAGAGCAGAGAGACTCATGTGAGGCCTCGTCGATAGGACGAACAGTGACTGAGCGTCAGTGAACCTCGAAGCCCAGTAAGCGGAAGTAATCACGAACTTCTTCGGTCGCCTCAGGCGAGGGAGGCTTTGTGTCACGCAACTGATAATCCAAGCCCAGCGAATCCCACTTATCCTGACCCATCTGATGGAAGGGGAGGACCTCAACGCGGTCGATGACATTGCGCCACTGTGTGATGATGTTTCCGATCGCTTCGATATTGTCCTTGCCGTCAGTCAGTCCCGGTACCAAGACAAAACGAATCCACACGCGTGTCGTGCCACGCGCCGCCAGGCGATCACCGAAGTCAACGGTCGGCTGAAGGTCGCCGGTCGTGACCTTCTTATAGAGGTCAGGGATACCGGACTTCACGTCCAGCAGAACCAAATCCAGATCGTCGAGCATCGCGTCATCGCAGTTCGCGCCAAGGAACCCCGACGTATCCAAACAGGTGTGAACGCCCATTGCTTTCGCTCCGGCCAGGATGCGACGAACAAACTCCGGCTGCATCATGGCTTCGCCACCGGACAGGGTGACACCGCCACCCGTCGTGCGGAAAATCTTACGGTAGCGACGGATACGGCCGAGGATCTCGTCGATCTCAACGGGCGTTCCATTCTTCATGAAGAACGTGTCGGGATTGTGGCAGTACAGGCAGCGGAGCCCGCAGCCGTTGAGGAAAATTGTCAGACGCGTTCCCGGGCCGTCCACAGCGGTCACCAGCTCCCACGAGTGAACGGATCCCAGCGTGCCGTCATGCATCTTGTGCAGGCGCTCCGTGCGTTCCACGTCGCTCAGCTCAGCCAGGCCTGCGACTCCTTGACCGCCTACGCGACCGGTCGGTGCTTGGAAGTCTTGATCGCGGAGCTTCGAGTGGGAATCAATGGGTCCGGTAGGAACGATTGAAGATCCATCGCCTACGGGGGCGGTGTGGGAAAGCTCAGTCATGGTGTCCTGATTGTGAATGAAGGGGAACGAGGCGCACGTTCACACTCTGTTCATTGTGAGTGCGCAATTGTTAAGGGCTACCGACGCAATTCGGGGCGCAGGAAGAATCCCGCGCCCCGAAGCGGAAGATGCTGAATCTGTTTTACGCCAGCGTAAAGCGGATATCAGGCCGAGTGGTGGAAGGTACGCGAGAGAACGTCAAGCTGCTGCTCGCGGGTGAGCTTCACGAAGTTAACGGCGTAGCCGGAAACGCGAACGGTCAGGTTCGGGTACTTCTCGGGGTGCTCGATTGCGTCTTCCAGGGTGGAACGATCAAGAACGTTGATGTTGGCGTGGTACAGGCCATCGGACTCGCCGCGCTCTTTGCGGGCTAGCTTCATGTCTGCGAGGCGCTCTTCGTAGGTCTTGGTTGCCATGATGATTTTCTCCTTATGGGTGTTGTCTGGTCGCGGGAGCGAGGCTCGGTAGCGCCCCGCTCCCGGTAAGAATGATTAGTTACTGGAAATCATTTCACAGGTATCGTCCGGGACGAAGCCTGCATCGAGGATTCCGACAAGGTTGTCGATCTGCTCGTCCTTTGTACGGCCAAGGCCGGACGGGGTGATGGTGTTCGTCAGCGAGATGCCGTCGAGCGCATCGTTGTAGTCGAGCTTGCCGACCGACAGCATGGAAGCAACCATGCCGTGGGTGTCGATGCCGTTCTCCGGGTTTGCACCCGGTGCGAACGGGGTGCCTGCGCGGTGCCCGGATGGGAATGCGCCGGTTGCCTTGCCGTAGACGACGTTCGAGGTGATCGTCAGGACGGACTGCGTCGGGATTGCGTCGCGGTACATCGGGATCTGACGGATCTTGTCCATGACGGTGTGGACGACGGTTGCGGCGATGTCATCGGCGCGGTCGTCATCGTTGCCGTAGGTCGGGAATTCGCCTTCGGTTGTGTAGTCGACAATCAGTCCGGTTTCGTCGCGGATTGGCGTGACCTTTGCGTACTTGATGGCTGCCAGAGAGTCAGCAACGATCGACAGGCCTGCGATACCGCAACCCATGGTGCGGATGATTTCGGAATCGTGCAGTGCCATTTCGACTGCTTCGTATGCGTAGCGGTCGTGGCAGTAGTGGATAATGTTGAGGGCTTCAACGTAGGTGCCGACAACCCAGTCGAGCATCTCTTCGTACTTGGTCCAGACCTCGTCGAAGTCGAGTGGGCCGTCGCCCTCGATGGGGGCGTAGCCGGTGACGACCTGCTTGCCACTCATTTCGTCGCGACCACCGTTGATGGCGTAGAGCAGGGCCTTTGCAGCGTTGACGCGTGCGCCGAAGAACTGCATCTGCTTGCCGACCTTCATAGGGGAGACGCAACATGCGATGGCGGCGTCGTCGCCCCAGTGCTGGCGGATCTGCGGGTCGGACTCGTACTGGATGGACGAGGTTTCGATCGAGATCGCTGCGCAGAATTCCTTGTAGCCCTTGGGCAGGTTTTCGTCCCAGAAGATCGTGATATTCGGTTCGGGGGCGGGGCCCAGGTTACGCAGGGTCTGCAACAGGCGGAATGAGGTCTTGGTGACCAGGGTGCGACCGTCGTCGCCGAAGCCTGCGTCCGACCAGGTTGCCCAGTAGGGGTCGCCCGAGAAGATCTGGTCGTAATCAATCGTGCGGAGGAAGCGCGTGATGCGGAGCTTGATGACGAGAGCGTCGATGATCTCCTGGGCATCGGACTCGGTGATGAGACCGGCGGCGAGGTCGCGCTCGAAGTAGATGTCGAAGAAGGCGGAGAGGCGACCGATCGACATTGCGGCGCCGTCCTGAGACTTCACGGAGGCAAGGTAGCCGAAGTAGGTCCACTGAACCGCTTCCTTCGCGGTCTTCGCGGGCCCGGAGATGTCGAAGCCGTAGTCGGCCGCCATCTTCTTCAGCTTCTTGAGTGCCTTGATCTGCTCGGAGTGCTCCTCACGGTAGCGAGCCCAGTGCTCAGAGAAGGGCTGATCGGAGTATCGATCCTTATCTGCCTGCTTCCATTCGATGAGCTGATCGACGCCGTAGAGGGCGACGCGACGGTAGTCGCCGATGATGCGGCCGCGGCCGTAGGCGTCCGGCAGGCCAGTGATAATATGCGAGGAGCGGGCGGCGCGGATCCGCGGCGTGTAGATGTCGAAGACCGCGTCGTTGTGGGTCTTGCGGTACTGGGTGAAGATCTTCTTGACCTCGGGGTCGACCTCTTTACCGGCCTCCTTGATGGCGGTCTCGACCATGCGCCAGCCACCGTTGGGCATCATCGCGCGCTTGAGGGGGGCGTCCGTCTGCAGGCCGACGATAACGTCGTCGTCGGAGGAGATGAAACCGGGCTTGAAGGCGTCGATGTCGGCGGGGGTGTGGGTGTCGACATCGAGGATGCGGACCTTGCGCTCCTCGGAGAGATACTCCTTTTCGAGCGTGTCCCAGACGCGGAGCGTCTTTTCTGTGGGGCCTGCGAGGAAGGAGGCATCGCCCTCGTACGGCGTGTAGTTGCGCTGGATGAAGTCGCGGACGTCGATTTCTTTGTCCCAATTTCCAGTTTTGAAATCGGTCCAAGCGTCTTGTGTGGGGATGCTGGGAGCGGTCTGCTCTGTCATCGTTCCTCTTCTCAATAAATGCTTGCGGACGATCGTTGTACCGCACTGCATTAGATGATTCTCGAATGTGTACCGGTAGGTACCTTGTAACAATTGTGTACCTACATAGTGAGGGTTTCTATACAGAGGTTATTTGTCACAGGTGCGGGTTATCACAACCTGTATGATTGTTAACAATAAACATTTTTGATAGGGACGTTAGTCCTATATGTGGGTGTGATGTTTTTTAAGTACGAGGTCGCGCTCGACTATTTTTCTCTCTCAAAGAAATGGACGCGCGTATGTATTGGGTCCTATCTACGCCTATGCTCATTACCAACAGCGCAAACACGTTCGTGAGTGGTCAAGGAGTTTCTCGGTGGAAGAGCGTAGCCCCGAACTGAAAGTCGGTGTTCTCGGTGCAGGTACCGTCGGGTCACAGGTTATCCGCATGCTTGTTGAGCAGGCTGACGATTTTGAAGCTCGTTCAGGTGCGCGTATGCGCGTGAACAAGGTGGCGGTTCGTAGGCTTGACGCACCCCGTGACTACGATGTGGATCCTGAACTTCTGACGACTCATCCCGAAGAAGCCATCGATGGCCAAGACATTGTTGTCGAATTGATCGGCGGTATTGAGCCAGCCCGAACCTATGTCATCCGTGCACTCAAACAGGGCATTTCCGTGGTGACCGGCAACAAGGCGCTTCTTGCTGCTCACGGTCCAGAGCTGTACGCTGCTGCGGCTGAAACCGGCGCAGACCTCTACTATGAGGCCGCGGTTGCGGGCGCAGTTCCCGTCGTTTACGGCCTGCGCGAATCGCTTGCGGGTGACCGCATCACCAAGGTGATGGGCATCGTCAATGGCACAACCAACTTCATCCTCGATGCGATGGCGTCGCGCGGTCTGTCCTATGAGGAAGCACTGAACCAAGCCCAGAAGCTCGGTTTTGCCGAGGCCGATCCCAGCTCAGATGTTGACGGTTTCGATGCGGCAGCAAAGTGTTCAATTCTGGCCTCGTTGGCTTTTCATACACGCGTCGGAATCGATGACGTTGCCGTTGAGGGCATCACCAAGATCACGGCAGAAGATATGGAAGAAGCTGCCTTCTTCGGTCGTGCGATCAAGCTTCTTGCCATCGCTGAGCGTCGTGTTGGAGAAGACGGTAAAGACGGCGTTGTCGTGCGCGTCCACCCCGCGCTCGTCCCGCTCGATTCGCCTCTGGCCAGTGTTGACGGAGCCTTCAATGCCATCCTCGTCGAAGGTGAAGCAGCAGGTCGTCTGATGTTCTACGGTCAGGGTGCAGGTGGTACTCCCACCGCGTCCGCCGTTCTTTCGGACCTCGTCGCTGCTGCCCATCACCGCGCATTCGGCGGACACGCACCCCGGGAGTCCGTTTATGCTCACCTGCCGATTCTTGACCCGGGTACGGCCTTCACTCGCTACCAGATTCGTATGCAGGTAGAGGATCGCCTTGGCGTACTTTCCGATGTTGCCGGAATCTTCGCTCGCCACGGCGTCTCTATCCAGTCTGTGCACCAGCGTGACGACAAGGAACCGGGTGCCTGCGTTATCGTGGCGACAACCCACCTTGCCCGCGAAGCGGATCTGGCGGCAGTCGCACACGCCCTGTCGCGCTCGCCCGCGGTTCGTGAAGTCACCAGCGTAATTCGCGTCGAAGGAGAGTGACGTGAGAGTCACCGAAGAATTCGTTGCCGTCCGTGTCCCCGCAACCAGTGCGAACCTTGGCCCAGGATTCGACTCGATGGGGCTGGCGCTGAACCTTTGGGACGAAGTCGCAGTTCATGCAACCTCCGGAGTCCACACAAGCGTCACCGTTGAAGGTGAGGGCGCGGGGAACGTTGCAACTGGTGAAGATAATCTTGTCGTCCAAGCGATGCGCTTAGCGCTCGATCGTGCGGGTGCACCGCAGGTTGGCGTGAAAATGCGTTGCACAAACCGCATCCCTCATTCGCGCGGAATGGGTTCATCGGCCAGTGCGATCGTTGCGGGAATCCTTCTTGCCCGCGCGCTTATCGGGCGTGAGGATGTCCTGACGGACGAAGAAGTCCTCATGATCGGTACCGAACTTGAAGGACACCCCGACAACGTTGCGCCAGCAATCGCTGGTGGAGCAACAATCGCGTGGGTCGATAACGGCCGGCCGGCTGCAGTTTCACTCTCGGTTCCTACCGCCATTGCCCCCGTCGTCTTTATACCTGACTTTGAATTGGCAACCGAAAAGGCCCGTTCCGCTCTTCCGCAAACGGTCGCCCATACGGATGCACGCTTCAATGTCGCCCGAGCCGCTCTTCTTTCTGCGCTTCTTTCAGGACAGGCTCGTTCGGTGGGGCAGGCCTCGTTCCACGATTTGCTGATGGATGCCACGGCGGATGTTTTGCACCAGGAATACCGACGCGAAGCTATGGAGCCTTCGCTTGCCCTGGTGAATTGGTTGCGCAATGCCGGCATCGCGGCCACAGTTTCTGGTGCTGGACCGACGGTTCTGGCCATGGAGACGGTGCCGGACGAAATCTGCCAGGACGCCAGATCAGCGGGCTGGAAGGTCATGACTCTTGACGTGCCAAGCAAAGGTGCGGCGATTACTCGCGGGCGACTGGCGAAGCTCTACTGATTATTCGTCAGTTCTGTTTTCTTTGTTTTCTTTCACTCCCGTGTGACTTTATGCGCATAAATGCGCGACTTTAACGTTGTGGTGTCCATCGAGGCAAACGGTTGATACACTTGAGGCAGGTCTTACGACTCGCCACGTTTTGGTGGCTCATCCCTTACGTCACGCGATCAGCGCTATCGCAACGTATTCCTCCCGTTTCAAAGGGAGATCCCCATTTGCTCGAAAAGAGCACTCCATATCCAGTGAGGATTCATTCGTGACAAACGAACAAGTCGCCCCCAAGACACAGTCTGCATTGCGGGGCATGAAGCTGGCTGAACTCCAGGCGCTAGCTTCCAGCCAGGGTCTCAAGGGCACGTCAAAGATGCGTAAGTCCGACCTGATCGAAGCTCTTTCTACCTCGTCTGCGCCAGCTACGAAGGCTTCCGCTTCATCTGACGAGGCCCCCGCGCGCCGTGCCCGTGGTACGCGTCGTGTGGCTACCGCCGAAGTTTCACATGACCAGGTTGCGCCTGCTACCCAGGCGCCTGCTCAGGATCAGGGAACCCAGGATCAGGGAACGAAGAATGACGACGCTGAACAGCCCCAGCGCAAGTCGCGTCGTCGTCGCGTCGCGACCGCTGGGCCAACCGAACCGGCGACGATTGAACTGCCGGCTCCCAAGAAGGGTGGCGAGAAGCCCGAAACGGAAGAAAACGCTTCCGTCAAGGCTCCGTCTCTGGACGCCATTGAGCTTCCCGAAGGGGAAGAAGGCGAAGAGCGCGGTCGTAACCGCCGTGATCGCAACAACCGTCGCCGTGATCGCAACAACCGCAACGATCGCTATAATCGTCGTAACCGTGACCGCAATGATCGTGGCGACCGTAACGATCGTGGTGACCGTGAAGAACAGGTGCGCGAAGACGAACAGTTTGCTCCGATCGCTGGCATCTTGGATATCCAGGACAATCATGCATTTGTCCGCACTTCTGGTTATCTTCCCGGTCCGAACGATGTGTATGTCACCCTTGGCAACGTTCGCCGTTGGGGTCTGCGTGCAGGCGATGCCGTTGCAGGTGCCGTTCGCCAGCCCCGTGAAGGCGAACGGCAGCGTCAGAAGTACAACGCTCTGGTTCGCGTTGACTCCGTGAACGGCATGTCGATTGAGGAGGCGCAGGCTCGTCGCGAATTCTCCAAGCTCACCCCGGTTTACCCGAATGAGCAACTACGCCTCGAAACGTCCGCAAAGGCATACACGCCACGCGTTATCGACTTGGTCGCTCCAATCGGTAAAGGCCAGCGTGGCCTGATCGTTTCGCCACCGAAGGCCGGTAAGACGATGGTCATCCAGCAGATCGCGAAGGCTATCGAGATCAACAATCCCGAGGTTCACCTGATGGTCGTCCTGGTTGACGAACGTCCGGAAGAAGTGACGGATATGCGTTCGATCGTCAAGGGTGAGGTCATTGCCTCGACCTTCGATCGCCCCGCATCGGATCACACGATCGTCGCCGAACTTGCCATAGAGCGGGCAAAGCGTCTGGTTGAACTCGGCCAGGATGTTGTCGTTCTTCTTGACTCGATCACGCGACTGTCGCGCGCCTACAACCTAGCCGCACCGGCTTCCGGTCGCATCCTGTCGGGTGGCGTTGACGCATCCGCCCTGTACCCGCCGAAGAAGTTCTTCGGTGGCGCCCGTAATCTCAAGGAAGGTGGCTCGCTCACCATCATCGCGTCGGCTCTGGTTGAGACCGGCTCGAAGATGGACGAGGTTATTTTCGAAGAGTTCAAAGGCACCGGCAATATGGAACTGCGTCTGTCGCGACAGCTGGCAGACCGTCGTATCTTCCCGGCGATCGACGTCAATGCATCCGGTACCCGCCGTGAAGAAATGCTGTTCCAGCCTGAAGAACTTCGCATCATGTGGAAGCTTCGCCGCGTGATCGGCACGCTGGATCAGCAGTCCGGTCTGGAACTGATCCTTGAAAAGCTCAAGGAAACCCAGTCGAACGCTGAGTTCCTGATGATGGTCCAAAAGACAACTCCCAGTGCTGACTGAGAACCCCCTGACGTGAAACGCGCGCCAAAAGGTCGCGCGTTTCACGCATATGAGGGCCCTGCCACATAGACGTAAGAACGCCGAAAGTGGCACAATTGACGCCGTCGGCCATCGGTTCACCGGTTCGCCACCGTTTGGATACTCCAATTGGATACTCCAAGGCGGAAGGATACTTGCCACCAGATGTGGGAAGATCTGCGGATCCGGACCCGGGGCACCAACGAACCCAGGAGATACTCCATGAAGAAGGACATCCACCCCGAATACGTGGATACCCTCGTGACTTGCACGTGCGGTAACAGCTTCCACACCCGTTCCACCCTCACCACCGGTGAGATGCGCGTGGACGTGTGCTCCGCTTGCCACCCGTTCTACACCGGCAAGCAGAAGATCCTCGACACCGGCGGTCGCGTCGCCAAGTTCGAGGCACGTTACGGAAAGCGTGTTCGCCCCTCCAAGTGAGGCAAGCGTACGTTGCGTTTTGATCGGCGCCGGGAGCGTTAAGCGCCCGGCGCCGAGGCGTAGCGGGCCACTCAGCTTTAAAGGAAGTCCATGGCAGTCGATAACGAGACCAGTGAAGGTCTGAGTGCCCTTGAAGCACTCTTGAGCGAGTATGAAAGCGTCGAACAGGAGATGTCGGCGCCGGATACTCTTTCCGACCCTGCGAAGATGCGTCGCGTGGGAAGGCGTTTTGCTGAGCTGTCTCGCATCAAGGCTGCTGCTGATCGACTCTCGAGCACCCGAGATGACCTTGACGCTGCCCGTGAACTGGCCACGGAAGATCCATCGTTCGCTGACGAGATTCCAGGCCTCGAAAATGAGGCGCAAGACGCCTACGACGCGCTACTGAAAATCCTCGCACCGCGCGACAGCGAGGATGCCCTCGACGTCATCCTCGAAATTAAAGCGGGGGAGGGCGGCGAAGAATCCGCTCTTTTCGCATCCGACCTAGCTCGCATGTACGCGCGCTACGCCGAATCGAAGGGCTGGAGCGTCCAAGAACTCTCTTCAACGGACACTGAACTCGGTGGCTACAAAGACATCACGCTGGCAATTCGCGCCAAGGGAACCGTGACCCCAGAAGAAGGCGTGTGGGCTCACTTAAAGTTTGAGGGCGGAGTTCACCGCGTGCAGCGCGTGCCCGTCACCGAGTCGCAGGGTCGTATTCACACCTCCGCAGTCGGCGTCTTCGTCATGCCCGAAATTGAAGATGACACTGAGATTGTCATTGACCCGAACGACCTGCGCATTGACGTCTACCGTTCCTCGGGTCCCGGCGGCCAGTCGGTGAACACCACGGATTCCGCTGTCCGCATCACCCACATTCCGTCGGGCATCGTGGTCTCGATGCAGAACGAAAAATCGCAGCTACAGAACAAGGAAGCAGCCCTGCGCGTCTTGGCGTCCCGTTTGGCAGCCGAAGCTCGTGCGAAGCGCGAAGCTGAAGCATCGGCCCAGCGCCTCTGCCAGGTTCGCACCGTTGACCGTTCCGAGCGCGTGCGCACCTACAACTTCCCAGAAAACCGCATCGCTGAACACCGCACCGGCTACAAAGCGCACAATCTTGATCGCGTGCTTGCCGGCGAACTTGAGCCCGTCATCGCTTCGCTGATCGAAGCCGATGAAGCCGAACGACTCGCCTCTGCCAGCGCCTGAGAGTCTCTCGCGACCATTTCACCTGCTGTCCAATGACTGCCGAGATTTCCACCGTCCGCGACGCTCTTACCTTCGCGCGTGCCCAGCTTTCTCAGATCGACGAGGCCGCTCCAGCTTCCGAGGCGCGCGAACTTCTGGAATGGGCGGCGGATGTGGACTCAGTGTGGTCAATCCGTGAGCCTATCGCCCCGCCGATCATTCATCGCTTTATTGATGGGGTTGAACGACGAATGAAACGTGTTCCACTGCAACACATCACTGGGCGCATGTTCTTCCGTGGTCTGACGTTGCGTGCAATGCCCGGTGTCTTCGTGTGCCGTCCAGAAACCGAAGTCGTTGCGGGCCAAGCGATCGATCAGGCGCGCGAGATCCTGAAAACTCGTGACAGCGTGCGCCTCGTCGATCTGTGTACCGGATCAGGTGCAATCGCCTGTTCGCTCGCACACGAAATCCCCAAAGGCAATGTTTTCGCCGTCGAACTGTCGCCGGTGGCATTCCAATGCGCTAGGGAAAACTGCGAAAAATACGGTGGCGGGCGCATTGGCCTCGTGAACGGTGATGCAACTGACCCGGCCACTTTGGCTGACCTTGACGGCAGTGTCGACATTGTTGTCTCGAACCCGCCTTACGTTCCTTTTAACGAGGCTCCGACGCAGGCAGAAGCCCAGCGAGACCCGGATATGGCACTCTACGGGCTGGGGGAGAGCGGCATGCAGATTCCATCTGCGATCCTCGCGCGCAGCGCCACTTTGCTGAAGCCCGGCGGTTGGGTGATTGTTGAACACTCGCCGAGTCAATCAGAACTGATGCGTACCGCTGCACAACGAGCAGGCTTCACGCACCCTCAGACCATGCCCGACCTGACGGGTCGTGATCGCTACCTTGTTACCAGACGTGGCACAATGCCGATGTGACTACGCGAATCATTTCTTGCACCCCCACGTGGGATAGCTCAGACCTGAAGGAAGCGACAACCGCTGTCAAAAGCGGTCACCTGATCGTCATTCCGACAGACACCGTGTACGGAATCGGGTGCGATGCGAGTAATCCTGACGCAGTGGCTCGCGTTCTTGCCGCCAAGGGACGAGGTCGCCAAATGCCGCCGCCCGTTGTCGTTCCGGGGCGCGAATCAATCGAAACTCTCTGCGTCGATATCCCCGAGGTTGCATACCGCTTGGCAGATGAATACTGGCCGGGCGGATTGACTCTGATCCTGCGGGCACGCCCCGATCTTGGCTGGGATCTGGGTGAAACCGGGGGAACAATCGGCGTGCGTATGCCGAACGAGCCCCGCATCCGCACGCTGTTGGATACGGTCGGACCACTGGCTCTGACCAGCGCAAACACCACAGGAAATCCACCGGCAACAAGCGTCGGTGAAGCAGTGGACTACTTTGGGACGCAGGTTCTGCTCTACGTTGATGGTGGCCCGACTCCCGGTTCGACACCCTCAACAATCCTCGACTTCACGAAGGGTGGGGTGCGGGCAATCCGTCTGGGCACACTATCCTTAGAACAGTTATCGCTTACCGCTGGAACCACCATCGAACCCGCGAACGCGTCAAAGTGATCGCAACCGATTCACACTGAAAGGCCTGAAACCTCCGACCGATGAAGGTCTATATTCTGCTCATGCTCGTCGCCATGGGAGTCACCGTTTTGATGACTCCCATCGTTAGGCGTGCGTGCATTGCGTGGGGGATTGTTCCCAAGCTGCGTTCTCGCGACATCCAGAAGGACCCGATTCCTCGCCTTGGTGGAATCGCGATGACGGTCGGTCTTGTCGTGACGCTTCTATTGGCGTCGAGGATTCCCTACATGAGTCCCCTGTATGCAACCAGTATTCCCTGGGCAGTCCTTTTTGCCACCCTCGGAATGTGCATCCTTGGAGTTATCGACGATGTTATCGAACTGGACTGGATGGCGAAACTGTCCGGGCAGATCCTGATCACCGGAATCATGGCGTTTAACGGTGTTCAGCTGGTATCTTTCCCGATCTTCGGCGTCACCATCGGGTCATCGCGCCTGTCCTTGATCGTGACAGTGTTCCTTGTCGTCGGCATCATTAACGCCGTCAACTTCATTGATGGTCTTGATGGGCTAGCAGCGGGGATTATCGCTATTGGGGCGGCGGCATTCTTCGTCTATTCCTATTCGGTGACCCGCATCGTCGGCGCAACATCGTATGCGACGACGGCCTCGTTGATTACGATCACTCTGGTAGGCGTATGCGTCGGCTTCCTCTGGTTTAACTTCCACCCATCGTCAATCATGATGGGCGGGGGAGCGGAAACGCTCGGCCTCGTTTTGGCCGCAGCCGGCATCATCATGACCGGGCAAATTAACCCGTCACTGCTGGGGACGCAACAGATTTTCGTTGGGGTGCTCCCGATTGTCCTGCCCTTGTCGGTTATTTTCATCCCGATTCTTGACTTGGTTGTCACGTCGATCAGGCGAATGCTTCGAGGCAAGAGCCCATTCCACGCCGACCGATCCCACTTCCATGATCGTCTGATCATGCGAGGACATTCGCACCGCACGGTTGTCGCGATTATGTGGATGTGGACAGCCCTCGTGTGTATTCCCGCAGTCTGTCTGCTTGTGGTCGACTGGAAGATCATTCTGCTGATTACCAGCCCATTCTTGGCTGTTGCTGTCGGGCTGACACTGCGCGAATTCCCTAGTGCCCGCTACAGCGCACGCTGAATATCCGTCGCCCACTTTTGAGAGAACTACCTGCAATGACGACTTCCTCCCACAATCACGAACCGAAGGAAAACGAAGGAGTAGACGATTCTCGTCCCGCTTTTTTTGCTTCGACCGTGGCAAAGCTTGCGCGTTTTGAAATCGTGACCGCAGTGGTGGCGATCCTCTTTGTAGGAGTGCTGGGCTACGCGGGGGGAGCGCAGCTTCTCTCAATCCTCCTTGCTATCGGCGCGATCACGTCAATTATTGGCATTCATGTGGGGTCGCTTCCGGCGCTCGGTCAGCCCGCCCGCAATCCTCTGGCGTGGATTGCCTTTTCGTACATCGGTCGCATCGGCGCAATCACCCTGTTCGTCTATCTACCGACCGCTTTTGCCCAGCCGGTGCGTTTTCCCGCTACCTGCGCTTTGATTACGATTGTCGCCTCCCAATTGTTCGAGTTGGTGGCGCTGGTGCGAATGCGCCAGTTTAACGTCGACTAGTTGTGCGAAGGTTCACGAGGGGCAGAAAGAACCTCGTGACTGGCTTTCGACTGCGTGTGTGAACTACTTCTCTGAACGCCTGCTCGTTCCCATTTGGGAAAACGTGAGCCACAGCAATCTGGTGAGCTCATGTTTAAAGATGAATCAAAGCTCACGCTGCTGGTACGATGGTCAGACCGCGTCATCAACGGTGAAAATGCCTGTCAAAGTCGATTAACCTACCCGGGAGGACACCCTGTCCACGTCATCGCCCTCGACGAGCCGTCGAGCAAGCACTGCAAAACCGGTCTGGTATTGGACGCTTCTTGTCGTTCTCGTCATCGTTATCGTTGTTACGGCAATTCCCGCTTTTACACAGCACCCCCATCAACCCGGACTTGAGGATTTTTTCCCGAGCGCAATTTTCGGGGAGGGAACTCTTTTTGAGTTCTCACGCTTGACTCTTGCCCGCGTGATCATGGCGCTTGTCCTCTGCCTTGCACTGGTCGGTGTTGCCCGTAAGCCGAAGCTCGTTCCAGGTCGCGGTCAGATGGCCGTTGAATTCCTCGCCGATTTTATTCGCGCGAATGTTGCGCTTGAAATGCTTGGTAATAAGAACGGTCGTCGCTTCGCAGGATTCATCGGGTTCGCATTTTTTGGCGTCTTGGCCATGAACCTTGCCGGCGTTATTCCCGGCATCAACATTGCAGCATCCTCGGTCGTTGCTGTTCCGATGGTGTTCGCCATCATCTCTTACGTGACTTTCGTCGGAAGCGGTATCAAGGCCCAAGGCGTTGGCCACTACTTCAAGTCCCAGCTTTTCCCGCCGGGATTGCCGAAAGCAATGTACCTGCTGATCACGCCGATTGAGTTCCTCTCGACGTTCATCGTTCGCCCGTCCACACTGATGTTTCGGCTTTTGGCGAACATGATTGCTGGTCACCTGCTCTTGGGTATGACCTACTTCGGTACCGCAATCCTTCTGCACGAGCTCAACGCAATGAGCTCCCTCGGCGTGCTGACCGGCGCAGCAATGTTTGTCATGACGGCCTTCGAGGTTTTCGTTGCGTTCCTTCAGGCGTATATCTTCACGATCCTTTCCGCCGTTTACATCAAACTGTCCATCGAAGCTCACTGAGCCCAACCGCGCCTCTTGGCGTCCAACACAAAAGGAAGAACACTATGACAACCGCAGCATTTGCCTACATCGGCTACGGTCTTGCAACCCTCGGCCCTGCGATCGGCATTGGTTTCCTGGTCGGAAAGACCCAGGAATCCACCGCTCGTCAGCCTGAGGTTGGTGGCCGTCTGTTCACCAACATGATTATCGGCGCCGGCATGGTCGAGGCACTCGGCCTCATCGGCTTCGTTCTTCCGCTCATCGTTAAGTGACCATCGCTATGCACCAGGTAATCGCCGCGAGTGAGGAAGTAGGTGGCCTCGCTGTCATTCTTCCTCCGCTCTACGAGATCTTCTGGTCGGCGGTTGTTCTGCTCAGCGTCCTCCTCCTCGTTGGTAAGTTTGCTCTTCCGCGTCTTTACGCTGCAATGGACGAACGCCAAGCGAAGATTGAAGAGGGCCTTGCTTTTGCCGAAAAGGCAAAGGAAGACCAAGCACGTGTAGCACGCGATCGTGAAGACGCGCTGAAGCAGGCGAACATCGAGGCTCACGAGATTCGTGAAAAGGCTTCCCAAGAAGCGCAGGGCATCATTGCTGACGCGCGGGTAGAAGCACAGAACGAAGCAACCCGTATCCTCGAGAACGCGCAACGTCAGATTCTTGCCGAAAAGCAGGCAGCTGAGATCTCCCTGCGCTCTGACGTTGGTCTTCTGGCAACCGAGTTGGCAGAAAAGATCGTTGGTGAACATCTGAGCGACACCGCGTTGACCAGCCGTGTCGTCGATCGTTTCCTTGACGATCTTGAGGCGGATACTCTCCGTGAAAGCGAGCGTACGAATCGATGAGTGAACTCGGTCGACTCTCTAGCGTTGCATGTGCAACGCAACTCGAAGACGCACTAGCCCAGAGCGATGTCGACGCGCGTGCAGTGGGAGAGGACTTCTTCTCCATCACTGACCTCGTGAAGAAAGAACCGCGGGTTATTCGTGCATTCACTGATCCATCACGTAGTGGTGACGACAAAGCCCAGCTGGTTCGCACTTTGCTGAGCTCACACCTTACAACGGACGCTTCACTCAGCGTTCTTCAAATGATGGTGCGTGAACACTGGTCAAATCTCGATAGCTTTGCCGATACCACGGAGGTCCTTGGTATCCTCGCAGTTCTTTCAGATGCGAATCGTGCTTCGAGCCTCGATAGAGTCGAATCCGAACTCTTTGAAGTACGCCATTTCCTTGAAGACAACCGTGAACTCCGCTTGAAGCTTTCCGATGCTTCGCTAGGCACATCCCATGAACGTGGTGATCTAGCCACCGCGATTTTTGAATCGAAGCTTTCAGTGTGGACGATGCGTTTGCTACGTCGTGCCGTCGGTCGTTCTCGTCGCGGGCGCCTTCTGGTGAACCTTCGACGCTTCGCCGAATGGTCAGCTGTCATCCAAAATAGGCGGCTTGTCACAGTTCAAAGCGCGGTCGAAATGTCGCCGGAGCAGATTTCTCGCTTGCGTTCGCTCTTGGAAAAGCGCTTCAACTCAGAGATTTCACTTGCTATCTCGGTTGTTCCCGGTCTTGTCGGTGGCTTCAAAATACGTGCACAGACAACATCGATCGATGCCAGCCTCTCGACTCGTATCTCAGATATGAAACAGGCTCTGGCTTCCTAACAGCCACCACTACCGATTAGAAACGTTTACAGAAGGAATTACTCATGACTGACCTGTCTATCAGTCCCGAGGAGATCCGTGGCGCATTGGACTCCTTCATGCAGTCCTACCGTCCCAGTGAAGTAGCCACCGAAGAGGTTGGCCACGTCACCGAGACCGCCGACGGTATCGCTCACATCGAAGGCTTGCCGGGCACAATGGCCAATGAGCTTCTCCGCTTCTCCGATGGCACACTTGGCTTGGCAATGAACCTGGAGCAACGCGAAATCGGTGCCGTTATCCTCGGTGACTTCGGTGGCATCGAAGAAGGCCAAGTTGTTCACCGAACGGGTGAAGTTCTTTCTGTCCCGGTTGGTGATGGCTACCTTGGGCGTACGGTTGACCCGCTGGGTCGCCCGATCGATGGCTTGGGCGAGATCACCGATGTTGATGGTCGACGCGCACTCGAACTGCAGGCCCCCGGTGTCATGATGCGTAAGTCGGTTCACGAACCGTTGCAGACCGGCCTGAAGGCAATCGACTCGATGATCCCGATTGGTCGCGGACAGCGACAGCTGATCATCGGTGACCGCAAGACCGGTAAGACCGCGATTGCTCTGGACACGATCCTGAACCAGCGTGAAAACTGGAAATCCGGTGATCCGAACAAGCAGGTGCGATGCATCTACGTTGCGATCGGTCAGAAGGGCTCGACGATCGCTTCTGTGCGTTCAACTCTGGAAGATGCTGGTGCACTCGAATACACGACCATCGTTGCCTCCCCGGCTTCCGACCCTGCAGGCTACAAGTACATGGCCCCCTACACGGGTTCTGCACTTGGCCAGCACTGGATGTATCAGGGCAAGCACGTTCTGATTATCTTCGATGACCTCTCCAAGCAGGCTGAAGCCTACCGAGCGGTTTCCCTTCTTCTGCGTCGTCCGCCAGGACGTGAGGCATACCCCGGTGACGTTTTCTACCTGCACTCTCGTCTCCTTGAACGTTGTGCGAAGCTCTCCGATGAGCTCGGTGCGGGTTCAATGACGGGGCTTCCGATCATTGAAACCAAGGCAAACGACGTGTCTGCCTACATTCCGACCAACGTCATTTCGATTACCGATGGTCAGATCTTCTTGCAGTCCGATCTGTTCAACTCGAATCAGCGCCCGGCCGTTGACGTCGGTATCTCGGTTTCTCGAGTTGGTGGCGACGCACAGGTGAAGGCAATGAAGAAGGTTGCCGGCACGCTGAAGCTGACACTCGCTCAGTATCGTTCGATGGCTGCATTCGCCATGTTTGCTTCCGACCTTGATCCGGCAACCCGCCAGCAGCTGACTCGCGGTGAGCGTCTGATGGAGCTTCTGAAGCAACCGCAGGCATCGCCGTATTCGACTGCAGAGCAGGTCGCTTCGATCTGGACTGGTACGCATGGCTACTTGGATGACCTTGAGGTCGACGCGGTTCTTTCCTTCGAGCGCTCCCTGCTGGATCACCTGCGCGTGAACTCTTCAGTTCTGGGCACGATCGAATCAACCGGTTTGCTGGAAAGTGAAACAGAAGCTGAACTGGAATCCCAGGTGAAGGCATTCCATGATCAGTGGGTCAGCGCCGGTCAAGGTGTCGCCAAGCTGGATGACTCCGAGGTGGAAGCAGCTCAGACTCGCGAAGAAATCACCCGTCAGCGTCCCTCGAACGAGAAGGCCTGATCTATGGGTGGTCAGCAGAGGATCTACAAGCAGCGGATTGCGTCAACGCAAACGCTGGCAAAGGTCTTCCGCGCGATGGAAATGATCGCAGCGTCAAGGATTGGTGCTGCGCGTCGCGTGGCTTCGAGCCTTGGCCCGTACGAAAAGGCATTGACGCAGGCAGTTGCAGCAGTCGCGATTCACACGGATTTGGATCACGCACTGACGCGTGAACGTCACAATACGCATCGCGTGGCTGTTCTTGTCATTGCTTCCGACCGTGGCATGGCGGGTGCCTATGCGGCGACGATTCTTCGTGAATCGGAACGCCTGATTACTCGCCTGAAGGACGAGGGCAAAGAGCCCATCATCTATACTTTCGGTCGTCGTGCACGCTCGTATTTCCGATTCCGTGGAGTCGCCATCGAACGCTCATGGGAAGGTGAATCTGATTCGCCGACTCTTGAAACAACTCGTGAGATCGCAACCGAACTTCTCTCCCGTTTCTTGGACGGTACCCTGATGACGGGTGTTTCAGAAGTTCACCTGGTATATACGCGTTTCGTGTCCGTGATGAGTCAGGTTCCCGAGGTCCGACAGATGCTTCCGCTTTCTGTTGTTGACGCTCCCGAATCGGACCAAGAACGCGGGGAAGAACGCGGTTACTACGACGATCCATCATCGACGTTCCCCGAATACGAATTTATCCCATCCCCGGAAGCCGTACTCGATGCGATCCTTCCGCTGTATGTGGAAAGTCGTATTCATAATGTGCTCCTGCAGTCGGCTGCCTCTGAGCTTGCGTCGCGTCAGCGCGCAATGCACACCGCAACCGATAACGCTGAAGAGCTCATCACCAAGTACACGCGCCTGGCCAACTCGGCCCGTCAGGCGGACATCACCCAGGAGATCAGTGAGATCGTGGGCGGGGCCGACGCATTGGTCGCGGGCTGAGCCCCAGAACACGGAGAAGAACTATGAGCCAGGAAGAACAAAAAGCGGAAGG
>ERZ1034876.98-NODE-98-length-57469-cov-7.803497_pt1 | contig 57469 bp, 64 predicted proteins | sample MGYA00520698_ERZ1034876 | MGnify/ENA primary metagenome ERZ1034876 (study PRJEB33766, sample SAMN09781723) | gut metagenome | biome: gut microbiome | host: Homo sapiens | place: Madagascar | study: EMG produced TPA metagenomics assembly of the PRJNA485056 data set...
GAATGATATTAGAACTTTAAAAACAAGTTTTAAAGTTTCGTCATTTGGCGCAAATGACGCGCCAGCAGACCCCAAAATAGATTTTGAGAAAATAAAAGGATCGTGGAACGACGAAGCTCAGAAAAGCCATTCGCTGATGCCGAAGCTCCGAAGCATGCAGAAGCAACGACAAAAGCAGATAGCGGCACGCATTCGCGAGTATGGCGAAGAAGTGTTTTTCGACGCAATGAAGAAAGCGGTTGCGAGTGATTTTCTGAATGGCAAGAACCGCCGAGGCTGGATTGCTTCTTTCGACTGGTTTGTGAAACCGACGAATTTCGCAAAGGTTGTAGATGGCAACTACAACGACAGCGCACGAAAAGTGCGAACCGAGAAAGCCGACCAGCGCGAACAGCAAGAAGCAACCGACCAAGCTCACGATGCCGAAGTCGAAGAATTTCGATCACTGCTGAAACGCTTCGGAATTTCGGCAACGGAATACCTCAAATGCAAAGATCTGTTCGACGGAAACCACACGGACGAAGAGATTCGGAGAGAAATTCAAAATAAGCGCGTTTAACGCAGTTTTATGTCCGAGATAATAAAATATACATCCGAGGAGAGAAAATGCAACAGACGCAAAGGAAACAAGCAAATTTTTAATTTTACGAACAAATGAGCAAACAGAAAAATAATATCCCAGTCGGATTGAGGCTTGACAGCACGAATGAAGGTATGATGACTTCACGGCGAAAAGCACTCGCAATGCTCCCTATATTGCGAGAGCGCGACAAAAACAAAGTGCCAGTCAGAATAGATTTTCAAACAATTAAACTTGTGGCAAAACAATGAACGTTTTAGAACAAAGACAGGCAGAGGCGGTGGTGAGCATCGCCAAGACATTGCGCTCCCCAGATTGGGAGCAGCGTAGATACGAGATAGCAAAGGATATATTCGTGCATATGATGATGCTTCCACAAAAGTATCTATCAACAACCTACCAGGGCGATGCGGAGTTTGCCGTTAGTTTGGCAGATACTCTGATTTACGCTCTGAAGAAAGGAGGCGAGAAATGAGGTACAGAATACGACCGAGAATCTATGCGTGCTTCACGCACAGCGACCGAGTGCCAATAGTGCAGTCAAGCATCACCACCTATGCAGTGCAGGTGAGAAAATGGTACGGCTGGGTGACTGTCAAGGAATACGATGAAGGCTCCGACTCCGATTTCGCCCTCAGCCAAGCGGAAGAACTTTTAGAATTTCTAAATCAATAGAAAAATGAAAAAGTACAAACTCACAAAAGGGACTCGGAAAGTAGGCGGCTGTGTTTTACATCGTATAAAGGCCCTCCGAGACTTCGGAAATGTCAAAAAAGGTGACTTAGGCGGATGGATAGAGAATGAAGACAATCTATCGCACGGTGGTGATTGCTGGATTTATGATGATGCAGTTGCTTATAACAATGCAAAGGTGTGCGACAATGCGGCTGTTTATAACAATGCCGTAGTCTGTGATAACGCAATGGTTTTTGGCAACGCAAAGGTCTATAACCATTCAAGGGTCTATGATAATTCAAGGGTCTATGGCTATGCAAAGATTTACGATTATGCAGAAGTCGGTGCCTGTGCAGAGGTCTACGGCCACGCAACGGCCTTTGATAGTGCGACAGTTTGCAATCGTGCGGTAGTTCGCGATTATGTAGAAGTTGGTAAGAGGGCAATAGTCTACGGCAATACAGAAATCGGAGGAAATGCAGTAATTGAGAGCACATTAGATTATATTGTGTTCAAGAATTGGTGGAGTAGCGGAAGATACTTCACATGGACACGCTCAAACGATATGTGGACTGTTGGGTGCTTCTACGGTACTGGCGAGGAACTCATCAAGAAAGCTTATACCGACAGTGACGAGAGCGGTAGTGAGTGTGAACGAATAATAAAGTATGTAGAATTAATTAAATCAAAAATCAAATGAAGAAGTATTATATTATCAAATACGCAGATGGAAGAGATTGTAGAGAGATTAACAGCTATGAATCACGTAATGAGGCTTCTGACGCTTTGATGAAGTACCTTTACAGCCACAACGAATATTTGAGTGTTAACGATGATAATTATCTATCACCATTCGATTTCAAAATTGAAGAAGTAGATGTTAAAGATGTAAATGAAGTCATTACGGATTTTGAGAGTGCAAGAAATACTCTCAGTGTCAAGCCGAATGCGGACTTCTACGTTGTAAAAAGAAAACATTCTGAAAAAGTTGCCCATCTTCAAGAAGCTGCAAGACTTACCTATCTTCAAGAAGCTGCAAGACTTACCCTTTTTGAAGATGTTGCAAGACTTGTGACCGACATCAATCCAAAGCATCTTAAAGCACTAATTGCTCTAAATGAACTATTCACCATCGCACAAGCGTGGAATAAAGAGGATGGGTTCGTCCCCGATTTCTCTGATAAAGAACAAGACAAGTGGTTTCCTTGGTTCGAATACAATAGGGATGCTGCGGGGTTTGTGTACGTGGTGACGAATTACTCGCCAACGATTGCGAATGCGTATCTCGGTTCTCGTCTCTGCTTCAAGACATCCAAGCGTGCCGAGCAATTCGGCAGACAATTTGCCGACCTTTACAATGAGGTCTTTTTATAAATATTAAATGATTAAGAGATGAAACTTATATCAGAAGAAAGATTAGCCGAACTGCTTAGAGCAGAAGCTTATGCAACAGCTTTGGAATCCCATTGTGTTGACAAATGGGATTATTTCGCAGACTCTCTAAGCGACCCAATCTTTAACAATGAAACTTATTGGGAATATACTTCACAAAGCGATAGAGATATAACCAGAGATTTTCAATCGGTTTAAAGTATAAATTATGCATTCAATGATAAAGCAATACAGGATGTGGCTCCTCCGCCAGCAGAGGCGGAGGGTGCAAAGAAGAAATGAAGAAGTGTGCGCAAGCCTGTCCGTCAGACTTATTGACGGATCGTTGTATATCGCCAACGGCTGCACGCTTATCCACAAGTTTTCAACCGACAATTCCGTCGGTGAAGTTATTAACCAAATTAACGAGATTAGGAGGATGAATCTATGATACCATTTCTTTTAATATCCACATTGATTTCCTTTTTAATTCTAATCAGTGCCTGGGTGGATTATAGTCGAATAAAAAAATTAAGGCACGACATTGATGTATTGTCGGAAGAATTAGAGCAATTAAGGCACGACATTGATATATTGTCGAAAAAAATTAGAGCAATTGAAAGACGGATTGAAAAAACATTGAAATTATGACAAACGAAACTGGAATGGATATTTTTAAGGCGTTCAACGATTTGTCACGGATGGACAAAGAGGACTTTGCAAGATACGTAGTCAACAACTTGGCGAACAGAAGCCGAGAAAGACTTCTGCTCTACCTTGCCGCTGACTTCCTCGAATTTATTCAAGGCAATAATGATTTTACGACAAAGCAAATTAAGAAGCTGGTAAGTCTTGGCATTAATCTTGGCAAGGAATGGACGTTGCAGAACCTTTTGGATTGTCTGCCTTTGCGTGTGGACAGAGTGCCGCAGACAAAATGGATTCGGGTTGTCAACCCGAACGAAGAATATGAAGAATGCTTGGACAGCGACGGAGACTATCCGAACATCTCTGGACATTTGACCATATCTGTGCAGTATGGACGATGGGTGTTCGACTTCGACAAGGAGGTAATCAACGGTCGCAAGCCACAAGATACCAGCTTTACAGAGGCGGCAATCAAGATGGCGGAATTTTGTATCGAGAACGAATTAATATGACGAATGTATGAAAAAAGAGATTAAGAGAGTGCTGAAGAAGCTCGCAGACGAAGCTCCTGAATTTCCCGAATGTTTCAAGAAACCGTTTGTTTATAGCGAATGGATTGCCGCAACGGACAGTTATTCGTTGATACGAGTTAAGTCGCAAGGAAACAACAGCGGTTACTCGCCACTAATTAAGCAAATTGATGTTGATCATTGTTTTCCCTCTAAGACTTGCAATTGCTTGGTGGATATTGGACTTTTGCAAGAAAAATTGAAGAGCAAAAAATACACCGATTGGGGAAACCTTTTGACCGTTTGCGAAGAGTGTGGAGGTGTTGGAAAGGTCTGGTGTACATACACTGATAGACTTAGGAGAGATTATCAGATTTTAGGAGTATGTCCAATATGTGGCGGAGACAGTATTACTGAACGAACAGGCGTGGTTAAGATTGCCGACGCAATCGTCAAGCCGAAATATCTGCTCCTCTTGTGCGAGTTGGCAAAAGCGACAGACGGAAGAGTTTTGTTGCTGAATAGAGGCGATGCAGAGCGACAACGCTTATATTTCCAGATAGGAGAAGATATAGAGATGGTTATAATGCAGGTGCGTGCGTCAGTTGCTCGGCAAGAGGAATTACTTTTTGAATTAAAAATTGATTGAAGAAAATGGAACAGAAACAAGGAACGCCGATAATCGGCACACACAATTCAATGACTTATCTCCGACCGCAGAAGTGGTATGGGTGGTTTATGATTCCGTTCGCTCGGTGTCAGAACAAGACAATTGAGGAACAGTGGTACGATGGCGCACGATGCTTCGACTTGCGCATCCGCTTCACAAAGCAGGGCGAACCCTACTTCGCTCACGGACTCTACGAATGCACACACGAGGTCAAGCTTATCGATGTCTTGGTGCAGTTGGACAGACTGATGATCCGCTACAATCAACCTGCCTTTGTCCGTCTGATTCTCGAAGACCCAAACAGGCAAAACCATAATGTTTTTTACTTCAAACGGTTCTGCCAAGGGTGGAGTAAAGCCAACAAGTTGATACACTTCTTCGGTGGCAACCGCAAGGGCGACTGGGCGCAGATTGTGGAGTTCGACTACAAGCCGAACCTTACCCAGTACGTAGGCTCCATGATGGAGGACGCACGATGGTACGAGAAGATAATGCCTTTCGCCTATGCTTGGAGGCGCAACAAGAAGAACAAGCAGAACCCACAAGGCGACATAGCCATTTACGATTTTATTTAATTATGAAATTATATGCAAAAAAACATCTACAACCTATGGAGCGATGCTTTCGCATCGGTGGGATTGTGCAGTATCTCGTTTGATACTTGTTGTAAGCTGATGGCGGTGGTCTTAGTGTATGGTGGCTCATCTGAGATGTTTACACATATTACTCGACTGAAGTCTGATATTGAGACGGCTCGCAGCCGTCTCAATATCCACGGGACAAGTATATTGCCGCCCGAAACTGTCGAGACAATTAAACAATATGTCAATGAGTTACAGAACGATGTTGACCAAAGTCCCGTCGGTGAGGATTCCGCCGCTCCGTTCAGTAAGGTTTGCCATGTGAACTGGGCAGTCGAATTAATGAAAAGTTATGGAATGAAAAAATTAATATTATGATTTACGGTTATCTACGCGTCAGTACAGACGATCAGGACATACATTCGCAAAAGCAGGGCGTGGAAGCCTTTGCCAAAGAAAAAGGCTGGGAGATTGATACGTATATCTCCGACGAGGGTGTAAGCGGAGGAAAAGACCCCGACAAACGAAATCTCGGCCCTTTGTTGAAGTCTTTGAAAAAAGGTGATATTGTAATTGCGGCAGAGATAAGCCGCCTTGGTCGTGACCTCTATATGGTGATGGACATTCTGCATTATTGTATGGAAGTGGAGTGTGTTATATACACTGTCAAAGACCGCTTCGTTCTTGGAAACGACATTCAGAGCAAGGTGCTGGCTTTCGCTTTCGGATTAGCCGCAGAGATAGAGCGGCAAATGATACGACAAAGGACAGCGGAAGGATTAAGGCTTAGGGTTAAGAATGGCGTGCTTCTTGGTCGACCTCCGTTATCATTGAGTGCAGAACCTGTATCTGATTTAAGCGATAAAAAAGAACAGGTTATTGAGCAGTTCAAATGGGGTGTGCCTGAGCGGAGACTTGCCCAAAACTTCTGTGTTGACAGAAACACTATTACCAGATGGCTGCACCGATGGGGAATCAAAAAGTCAAAACATATAGAGCGAGAAGACAATGCTCCACGGCAGACGTCGTATAAAGATGGCGCTTTCGAGATTGTTAAAGACATTGACCGCGACAAGATTATTCGGCTGATAGAAACCGACCTAATCATTCCGCATATAGCATTGCAATTTCCCGAATACAGCTATGAGCAGATTTACGACACTATTTATTGCGACGTTGAGCTGAACAAATTATACCGACGACACGGACAAAAGGCTCTCGTTGGCAAGAAAAAAAATAAAGAATAACATTTAACATTATTAACCTCCCTCTGTTCCCCAGAGGACAACAGGGAGGAAGCATCGGTTTCCTCCCTTTCTTTTTCCCAATGAATATAGCGTACAACATTGACTGCATAGAGTATATGCGGACTCTCCCCGACAAGGCTTTTGATTTAGCCATTGTTGATCCTCCTTATGGTCTTAAAGCGAGTGGCGCAGGCATTACAGGAGGCAAGAAGTGCATAAGGGCATTGAACACAATGCCGATGGAATGGGATATTCCGCCTACGGATGAATATTTCCAAGAGTTGTTCCGCATATCAAAGAATCAGATTATCTGCGGTGGAAATTATTTCAATCTGCCGCCTTGCAGATGTTTCGTAGTGTGGGACAAGCGACAGCCTTGGAAGAACTTTTCTGCGTGCGAATACTTGTGGACATCGTTCAATGCGCCAGCGAAACCATTCAGTCATCTATTCAGACAGAAACGTATCCACCCAACGCAGAAACCTGTGGCGTTATACGAATATCTCATTAAGACCTTTGCAAAGCAAGGCGACAAGATTCTTGACACGCATTTAGGCAGTGGCTCATCAAGGATAGCCGCATATAATCTCGGCTTTGACTTTGTAGGTTGCGAGATTAACAAAGAATTTTACGACAAACAACAAGAACGATTTATCAACGAATGTCGATGATTCCGACATAAACGCACAGAGTGAGGTGGTGCGGTTTCTCTCGCTTATGGCGATTGAGTTTGCCGAGGAATACACGGAACGCCTTGCCGCCGCGTGTGCGGAAGTGCCGTTGAAGATTACTCCGCCAAGCATCAACAACCTCGTAGCGATACAAAAAGCGCGCATCGCCATCGAGGAGAAGAGTGTGGCAGCACAGGTGAACGAAGTGAACAAACGCAAGCGGGCGGCATTGGAGGCTTGCATCGACGCTGCCATTAGAGAGCTGAAGAGCATCAGCGTGGCACAGGCAGACAAGTTCCGTTGCTGTGGAGTGTGCGCCAACTACAGATATGAGGTCGCCGCAAAGGGATATTGCAAGTGGCCTTCATACAACGCGTCACAGATGCGCCCTGCGTGCAAGCGGTTCGAACGAGTAAACGAGAAAACGGAGTTGTATAACGACTATTCTGCAAAAGGAGTGAATATTAAGTAATATATTATATTTATAAAATAAAAAAGACTATGCTAAACAAAGCGCAAGTAATCGGATATGTCGGTAAAGAGCCGAAAATATCCACGACTCAGAACAATGCAAAAATCGCATCATTCAGCATCGCAACGACAGAGAAAAGTTACACAACGCAGAATGGAGTGACGATTCCCGAACGCACGGAGTGGCACAACATCGTAGTGTTCGGCAAACTTGCCGAAGTTATTGAAAAATATGTGCATAAAGGCTCTCGGATGTACGTCGAAGGGAAAATGCGTACACGAACATTTACCGATAAAAACGGAGTGCAGAAAACGATTACCGAGATTAATGTCGATAACTTGGAGATGCTTGATAGCAAACCGACACAGCAGTCAGCAAATGCAGATGTTTCGCAAACAAATATTCGTCAAACATCTCAATCGCACGAACAATCTGTAATGTTCGCAAGCGAGATGCGAAGTGGTAATGATAATCTTCCATTCTGAGTCTTATGCGACACGAAGAGTCAAAAATACAACAGGTGTGCGTAGAGTGGTTTCGCTATCAATTCCCAGAATATGCGCGAAACCTTGTTGCAATCCCCAACGGCTACAAGACCACGCTTTCACAAGCACGGATTGCAAAAGCTGAAGGGATGGTTGCTGGGGCGGCAGATTTGTTTTTGTTTGTCCCGTCGCACAACAGCAAATATCACGGACTTGCGATTGAAATGAAAACTGCCAAAGGTCGGCAACAGGAATCGCAGAAGATATGGCAGCAATGCGTACAGCGTGAAGGTTATCACTATGTGATTTGTCGCTCTTTTGATGACTTTCGGATGGAAATAAATAACTATCTTTGTGCAAGATAATTTTTTCACAGATTTGTTTTTTTTTGAGTTTAAGACCGCTTTTTAGGCGGTCTTTTGCTATATTTGCGGAAAAGTAACTGATTTTCTTGCTTTTATTTTTTTGCAGTCAATAAAAAAACGAACCGATATTATGGATGATAAGACAAACGACGAAAGAGGTATCACGATGTTGCCGATGTCGGCAATCGAGATAAACAATGGGCAACTAAAAGGCTTGCCGAAAAATCCGCGTCTGATAAAGAATGCAAAGTACGACAAGTTGAAAGAAAGTATCACGAATTATCCCGAGATGCTATCTTGGCGAAGTTTGCTTGTCTATCCTCTTGACAATGGCAAATATATCATTATCGGTGGAAATATGCGTTATCGAGCGATGGAAGAATTGGGACATAAGGAAGCTCCTGTTTTCATCATCCCCAAAGAAACGCCGATTGAAAAAATAAGAGCATACACGATTCTTGACAACAATGGCTTTGGTGAATGGGATTGGGATTTGCTTGCAAACGAGTGGGACGCAGATGTGCTCGATGATTGGGGCCTGGACTTGCTGGTATCAGAAGACATCGAAGAACCGGAAAATCATGACGGCGCATTGCGTAATAAGCCATTCACGGCGAAACTCACATTCGAAACTGCCGAACTTCTTCAGCGATTTCAAGAAGATTTCGCTGAACAACTGAAAGATGAATTTAATTGTCTTATATCGCTGTCGGGGGGAGAATTATGAGAATTGCGAAAGCAAACAAAGATTCGATTAAATTCGCATGCATGAAATTTCACTATGCGAAAGCCGTACCCGTGAACACTTGCGGGTATAACGTCTATAATGACAAAAACGAATGGTGCGGAGTCGTACTATTCGGCACCGGCGCGAATAACAACATCGGCACGGCATACGGATTGTTGCAAGGTCAATGCGTTGAACTTGTGCGCGTCGCGCTGAATGGTAAACAAGAACACACTTCGCAAGCAGTCGCAATGTGTCTGAAACAGTTGAAAGTCGATTGTCCGCTTGTTCGACTTGTCGTGTCGTATGCAGATTGTGACCAATCGCACTTGGGTACGATATATCAAGCAACGAATTGGATATATGTCGGCACAAATCTTGTGAACTCAAAGGACAGCTCATGGATTATAAACGGCAAGCGTTATCATGGACGTATAATTTCAGATTGGGTACGTTCGCACGGCGGCCTTAAAGGCTTAACGCGCGAACAATTCTTGCGCAAATACTATGATGAAAACGCGGTCGAATATGTCACTAAGGGCAAACGTAAATATTTGATGCCGCTTGACAAGAAGTTGCGCAAGCAAATAGCCGCACTTGCGAAGCCATATCCCAAAAGCGACGATAATTGGGTGAAAATTGACCGCAGTCAGTTTTCACACGCTCAAACAACTGCAAACAATTAGCAATAAGTTATGTCAAAGTTTTATCCCGACACGAAGCGGCTTTTTGAAAATCTTCGCGGTCGCAAAGCGCGCTACTCGCCCGAAGACCTTGCTGAAGAGTTTGAAAAGTACATCACAGACCTCGAAGAAAATCAAATTGAATTGGAAACAAATTATCGGCAACAAACAAGCAAAGATGGCAAAGATGAACGCAGACAGCAGCGCAGAACACAGAAGTATGCAAGACCGCCCAAGATACTTGACTTCGTTACCCGATGGCTTGGCATGACACATCAATGGTGGTATTCCTTGCCGCAAGGTAAGCGAGGGGAAGAATACACTGCCGTTATAGAGCGTATCACGCAATATTGCTACGACGTGAAATATGATGGAGCTGTTGTCGGGTTGTACAACGCGAATATTATTGCGCGAGATCTGGGTTTGAAGGAGAATATCGAAATCTCAAAACGAGGGGACGAGGAGTCGATGACGCTCGATAATATCGAAAAGGAAATCGCCCGTCTTGACAAATTGGATAGAGATGTGAGGAAGAACAAGGATTGATGAAGCAGAAAGATGCAGAGCGGTTGTTAGAATTGAAGCGAGCGAGATTAAGATTGCTCGCTCCCACATCGTTTGCGCATTTTCTCGGCTATGTGAATTCAAGGTATGAACTTGAATGGTTTCATCGTGAGATAGCCAAACGATGCGAAATGCTTGTCCGTGGCGAGATTAAAAGGTTAATGGTTTTCATCCCTCCGCAACACGGAAAGTCGCTCATTATCTCGCAGCTGTTCCCAGCATGGGCGCTCGGCAACAATCCCGATTTACGTATAGTCGGCTGTTCTTACTCCGCTGACCTTGCTTGTCAATTCTCGCGGTCAATACAGAGAACGATTGAGTCGGAAGAGTATCAGCGATTGTTTCCCGAAACAAAAATGACAGGAATGAACAACGTGTCGACACGTGGATATATTCGCAATGTTGACCTCTTCGAAGTAGTCGGGCATCGTGGCTTTTATAAGGCGGTCGGTGTAGGCGGCGGCTTGACAGGAACGCCCGTAGATATTGCCATTATCGATGACCCTGTTAAGGACGCGCAAGAAGCAAATTCAACGACATATAGGCAACGTGTCTGGGACTGGTACAATACGGTTCTCACAACTCGTCTGCATAATGATTCTCGGCAGTTGTTCATCATGACGCGTTGGCACGAAGATGATTTGGCGGGACGAATCTTGCAGACAGAGGCGCAAGACTGGACAGTGCTATCAATTCCAGCTATCTGCGAGGAGGAACACGACGGAACGCTGAACAGTTGTCGGCACGTTGGCGATGCTTTGTGGGAGAACAGGCATTCGATACAGAAATTATTGAAACAACAAGTGCGTTCACCGCGTGAGTTTTCCGCGTTGTATCAGCAGCACCCTGTCATCGAGGGAGGAAATATCATTCATCGTGACTGGTTTCGCCGAATCTCGCTTGCGGATTTCACAGCGTTACGCTTCCGTGAGCCGATTCATTTTTTTCTCGATACAGCATACGATGAACGGAAGGCTAAGACTGATAATGACCCAAGCGGCATTATCGGTGCTTGTAGAATTAAGAACAATATCTACATCACTTGTGCCAAGAAAGTTTGGAAAACATTCCCCGACTTGCTGAAATTTCTGCCTGAGTATCTATATGCGAACGACTACGATTCTGTGCAGTCAACGCTCCGCGTCGAGCCTAAAGCGAACGGCAAATCGGTTGTTCAGCAGTTGGAGGAGTCTACGGATCTGAATGTAACCTATACTCCTACACCACGCGATCCGAAAGATGTGCGCTTACACGCAGTCGCTCCGAAGATAGAGTGTGGTAGAGTTTTCCTTGTCAACTCTGATTGGACAGAAGATTTTATCGACGAGATTTGTGGTTTCCCAAATAAGGCACACGATGAATACGTGGACGTTCTTGGCTATGCGATTAACTACCTTAGCGATAATGCAGACATAGAGCTGTCTGATGATGTGAGCGTGGATGATTTATTGCCGATATAGGCAAGATGTTTCGATAATAAAAACAATAATTCAAAAACAAAAAAGAAGAGATGATAGGAGATTTTTTTCAGACAGCAGTCAACTATATCAACGCTGCCGTCGGTCGCAATCAAGAGTTTGAGGATTTAATCAAGGCGCGGGATATTTCGCGTATCAAAACACTGTTTCGTAGTTACGAGCAAGAAACGAACGAGGCGATGCGCGAGTACAATCCGCTCGCTCACGAGATTATGCATCGTGAAGATAAGATTGTTCGGAACAAGCTTGGGCAACGCAAGTCGACAATCAAGCGATGGAAGCTGCCATTGAATTACCCACAGTACATCAATGAGATTTCGGTAGTGTTTATCTATGGGCAGCCTGTCAAGTGGCTTCAGCAGTCAGACAACACTGATAATGCTTTTGAGAAATTTGGCGATATAATCAAGTCAACGAGGTTCAATTCCAAGATTCGGCAATGCAAGCGGTTGGCTGGTGCGGAAACGCAGTCGGCAATGCTGTTTCACGTATTTCGCAACGAAGATGGCAAGCCCGATGTTCAAATCCGTGTACTCGCTCACTCGAAGGGTGATGAGATATATTCGCGTTGGGATATTTATGAAAATCTCGTGTCGTTTGCGTGGGGCTATTATGTCAAAGAAACAAGCGAAACATCGGTGTATCATTTCGACATCTACACGCCGAGTGTGATATATCGTTGCAAGCAAACAAGCGGCGGTTGGGAAGTGGCGCCCGAAGAAAACCTTGTAGGCAAGATTCCTGTAATTCTGTTTCAGCAAGAAAAAGAATGGAGAGGCGTAGAGCCGTTGATAGAGCGCGAAGAGTATATCGGTTCGAGAACAGCGGACACGAACGATTATTTCTCTGACCCAATGTTTTTGATACATGAAGATATTATCAAATCAATGCCCGAGAAAGGCGATGAGAACAAGACGTTGCGTATCCGTGGAAATAATGTTGATGATGTTTCCAAGTATGCAAAGTATCTGACGTGGGATAGTGCGCCCGAAAGTAAGAAAGCCGAAATTGATTGGCTTCAAAAGCATATATTATCCAAGACATTCACGCCGAATATTGAGTTTGATAATATGAAAAGTTTGTCAAACATCAGCGGAAAAGCATTGAAACAGATGATGCTGCTTGCTGATATTAAGGCGAACCGACATAAGGAACAGCACGACGAATTGCTCGACAGAACAAGTAATCTGATACTGGCTATCATAGGCAATGTGCTTGACATTTCTCTGCGCGAGGAGTGCCAACGTTGCGTGATCCAGCACGAATTCCAAGAGCCGTTCGGTGAGAATATCGCTGAAACAATAGACAATATCGTCAAAGCACGCGATGGTGCATTCCTATCCGCTGAAGGTGCGGTTGAATTGAACCCACTCGTCAAGGATCACAAGCAAGAACTCGAGCGACTCGCCCATGAGGAGGAACAAGCATCGCAGAATCAACGCGATTTGTTCGGATTGAATCAGACTAAAGAGGATATATATGGCGGTGCGGAGTAAGATGCCGACAATAAAACGACAGCTTCCCGATTGTGCGGATTGTGTACACTCTTACAATCCGCACAATGCAGATCACCTTGGCAAGCCGATATTGTGCGATTGTAGATTGCGCCAATTCAGCCGTTTCCTTTACGCTCACGGCTGCGAAATGTTCAAACATAAGTAACTATGCCTAAAAAAAAGATTGACTACGACAAAGCCGCTAAAAGGCTTTTCTCGCGTACAGAGTATTATGCCGACAATGTGCGACGGCTTTACGCTACCGCTACCGACGAGTTGCTGAAGCTTTCTGCGATGAAGGCGTCCAACGGAGTGTCTGCGGCATTCTCGTTTTCTGACAGCAAAAGATTAAGTGAACAAGCAAACGCTATTCTCCGAGCGTTGTATAGCGGCGTATACAACGAAATCAAGGGCGGTGTCATTGCAGAGTGGGGAAATGCGAACAAATCTTGCGATGCGCTGATTACTTCAATCTTTGGTAAAAAAGTTAAAGAGGATAATCACTACGCTCGGTTTTTCGCACGAAACAAAGAGAGCGTGGATGCGTTTTTCAAACGCAAGTCTGAGTATGGTGGATTGAATCTGTCACAGCGTGTATGGAAATACGTTGGTGATTTCAAAACCGAGATGGAGATGGCTTTATCCGTAGCGATGGGTGAAGGCAAGAGCGCCGCTACGGTGTCGCGAGAGGTGCGCAAGTATCTTCAGCGCCCAGATATGATGTTTCGTCGGTTTCGTGTCAAGACGGGCGAACAAGACATCTTTGATGCTGACGGCAATGTTGTCGGAAAAGAGCCTGTTTATGGGCGCGTGTGGAAGCGCAAGGTTGTTGACGCTGTGACGGGCAATGTGTCATGGCAGACTGTGAACCTTAAAGACTATTCTTTCGGTCGTGGTGTGTATCGCTCATCCTATAAGAACGCTATGCGTTTGGCGCGCACAGAAACAAATATGGCATATCGCACCGCGGATCAAGAGCGATGGCGACAGCTTGATTTCGTCATTGGCTATCGTGTTGTGCTGTCTGACAATCACCCAGAACCAGATATTTGCAATGATTTGTCGGCAAAACGTGGCGAGAAAGGCAGTCGAGGAGTGTACCCGAAGGACTTTGTATTCAAAGGTTGGCATCCGCAATGCCGTTGCTATGTCGTGCCGATACTTGCAGATGAAAAAGAGTTTGACAAAATACAGGAGGCTATCCTTAACGATGAGCCTATACCCGAAAGTAAGAGCGTGATTCGGGAGCCAAACAAGTATTTTCAAGATTGGTGGAAGAGTAATAAGAAGAGAGTTTCTGAAGCGCAGTCGTTGCCGTACTGGGTGAAAGATAATAGTCGGATGTTAGGCATAAATCAAGAGCAAGAAAGAGGTCTGTATAAAGGGGTAAAGCTCGGCAGAGCCGCAAGTAAATCCGCAAAGGAGGCAATATTGAGTCATCAAGAACGACACGATTATTCAGAAGAGCAGCAATTAAATTTCAAAGACATAGAGCAAAGGACTGGATGGAAGCGAGGCAAACCAATGTCGTTCGAGGAAGCCGACGGCGGTAAATCGAATGTATTTCGAGATGATGAGAATTGTGCTGCTTGTGTGTTGGTTCACGAATTGCGGTTGCGCGGGTTTGATGTTACATCTCTCGCCTACGACCATAAAAGCGGAAGCGTATCAATGCTCCTGTCTGATGATACACGACAAGCGTGGCTGACATCAAAGGGCAAAAAACCAGAATTCACAGCACTGATTGGAGGGTCAGAGAAGGAGATTGTTTCAAAAATTGAAAAACAGACCCAAGTTGTTGGCAGTCGGTATCATATCGGGTGGGATAATAAACTCGGCGGCGGACATATAATCACCATAGAGCGGACAAAAAGTGGGCTTGTCTTTTATGACCCGCAAAGAAATGATTTTTTATCCATCGGAGAGATAGTGAACGATATAATGATGGGTTCAAAGATTGAATTGCTCCGTGTGGATAAGTTGTTGGTTAACCCAAGTCTATTGGATTCTATTGCGTCCACAATCAATATATGATGCGGATAATGAAAGAATTGTTCGCCAATCTATTGCAAATACAGCACCATTCTCTTTAACAGAATAGAGGTGTGGATATCCTGTCTTTGCAAATTGGGGAATATTGGAGCAACGTAATTGAAAAACAGGTCTGCTATTCAGAGTCAATCCTATAATTTCTTCAATTATATCCCAATCTCTTTTTTTGCTAATATCTTGCAGTTGTCTGAGTATGTTTTTATCCATATCTGCTGTTATTTAAAAATTACGAATTGTTTTGCTTAATCGCGGAGCAGGCGATGAATAATGCAAGAGCCGCTATGATAACAGATATGATTGCAGCGATTGCGGCAACCTTCTGCCAATCAACAGGGTTCCGCAATTTGGGATTATGGTCAACATACCGTCTCCCTTTGCTTGTTATTGCGACATCCTCGATTACGTGTCCCTCAGACCACGCGCACCGAGCAAGACCAAGCCGTTCAAGCGCTTCAAATCCATAGGACAGACTGCCGATTCGCTGAGGGTCGGTTGTCATATTGATTTTGCCCTCGTGCAGAATCCGTAAAGCCTCCTTCTCTTCTTTCGCCAGTTTGATTCTCTCCATACAGCGTTGATTTATCGATGACAAAGATAGGCAAATATTTCCATTCGCCTATCTTGTAGTCATACTTTACTTCTTACACAAACCCATAATATCTATCAGCTCTTCAGCGTTATTCTGAACCGCTTCATTGTAGCAAGTGAAGAAAACGCCATCGGGGAGAAGTCCGTGCCGCTTCATCCATTCTCTTTCAGACTCGTTCTTTTTATTCGCCAACCATATCAACGGATAGCCATAGCCGTCGGAAAATGTTTCGTCTGTAATCTTGGGACAGGTTTCAATCCAACGAAGTCCTTGTCTACGGAAAAATGATGGATGCACAAGGATGTATGCGAGCTTAAGAGGATTAATTGCACGCAAAGCATCCTTGACGTGGACGAAACACATCGCTACTTGTGTAGCAGTGCAAGCCGTTGTTAAAATGTCGACATTGACCCTATAGCCTTGACGTTCGAGAATTGCGACGACATCAAGAACGTGCCTTCCAGCAACAGCGAGTTGACTTGTCGTTGCAGAGCAGCTCGCGCTGTTGTTATAGATAATGTTCACGATCTTGGATTTCTGATTACGCGCCTTGACAGATACCATTGACTGTGGAATACCCGCAATCGCGTTCGGAACGTGTGACGCGAAACCTACAACGTCAACCGTTGGAATGTTCCGTTTAATAGAACCATAATTGTTCACACGTTTCTCACTCTGTATCACAGACAGACCTTCTCTATATCCGCCAGTTAGTAATTCTTCACTCTCTTCGTATGTGTCGGTCTTATAGAAATCTTTATTCCCTTTGATTTTGCTTGATATTTCGCTCGTGTTTTTGAATGCTGGATTTAATTCCCGAGTGTTCAAAGACTTTACAAAAGCATCAATTGTTGCGAATTTCTCGATTTCAATATTCTTTGCCATAGTCGTGTTATTTAGCCAATTTATATTTGAGTGTCATTACATATTCGTTATCTTCATTATCTTTGATGTTTTTTGCGATGATTCGCAAATCATCAATCGCCATACCTCGGACAATCGCAAGTGATATTGCTTTTTTCACATCGAAGACGCTTCTAAGGCTTGCAAGCCGTTCAATTGCTCGGTAAGAAACCGTATAGCGCATATCCGCAGCCTTGACTGCCTTGCGGAACGCGTGTACAAAATCCACAATATCTACCGCTCCTCGAGCGATTGCCATTTCAATATTCGTGTCATAGTCAATCTCAACGATTGCAAAGCGGTCAAGACTTGATGCGTCAAGCTGGTAGCGTCCTGTGTATTCTGCATCCGCTCCTGTCCCGAACGTATTACCAGCAGCGACGATTCTAAAATCCTTGTGCGCTTGCACTCGTCCGTTAGGAAAGTCGAAATATCGGTTTGCGATTGCAGCGTTAAGAATCACAAGGACTTCTGGCACTGAAGCATCAATCTCGTCAAGCATAAATATCCCACCTTGGGTAAATGCTTTGTAAAACTGCGTTTCGTGGAATGTTCCGTTTGCGTCAATAAAGCCCGTAATTTTGTATTCTTGCGTGACTGCGTTTGAAAAATAAAACTCTTTGCCGAGAGCTTCCGCAACTTGTTTGCAGATGACATTCTTTCCGCATCCCGCTGGGCCTGTCAAGAAAACAGGGATGTCTGCGTTTACAAGTTTCAGAATTGTTTCAAATTCTTTGTGTGTCGCTCCTGTAACTTTGTTATTGCCGTTATCGGATTTGACTTCGATGATTTTAGGCAATGCGCCGTATGTGTCAGAGATGTATTTATCAATTTGTGGTTTTGCGAATTGAATCATCGCATCCACTGATAGTTTAGCCATTGCTTCCGCAATAGATGCACTGAGTGATGTTTGTGGTGTGGTTGATGTTGAAACATTATCAGTAGTTTCGGTTACTGCTGGCTTTGCTGATTCTTGTTTTACTGATGGTTTCCACGATTTCCGAGCGTTATCAATCATTGTTTGTGCTTCTGCTGCCACAGAGTCGCTAAGTTTCTTTGTTTTCGCTGGTGCGTTGATTGGGCGAAATCCATCCGCTGGGTCGTACATAATTCCGTAGCGGATTACGATTGGTTTGTACTCGGTCGCATTGTTGCTGATTACAACGTTCATCGACTCGTTGAAGTCTAATAATTGATAATCTTTCATTTTTATAAGTTTAATAATTAATAATCTTCCTTGACCGCTCATTAAGCGGTATATTTAATACTTGCTTTTTACACTGCAAATATACAAACAGTATTCGTAACGTGCAAATGTTTAGCAAACAAAATGCCGAGTTTGGCAAACTTTTTTGAAGTTTGTTTGAAAAACAACGATTTTTTTGTTTGGTAAACACCGCTTTTTAAGCGGTTTATTTTTATATTTGTCGCGAGACAAACGAATAATTTTTATGCGTGATATTATGAATAAGAAACTATTAGAATTGCTCCAAGACAAATGCAAGGATTTTGGATTGACAAAGAAGGCCATCGAAGATATTGCTGAAACAATAAGCGAGGGCGTTAGTGACGAGGCTTCTGATGAAGAACTCGAAGAAAAGGCGAATTCGGCAGTCCCTTATGCTCGCTTGATGCAAGCAGAAGTGACACGCAAGGCGCAGAAACAGGTTGTGAAGAAGAAGACTATCAACGATGGTGATGGCGACGACACAACCCCAAAAGCTGATGATGACCAACCAGAGTGGTTCAAGAAATTCAAGGCGGAAACCGACAAAAAACTCACGGCGCTTGAAGCCGAGAACGAGAGTTTAAAAGCGGAGAAGCAGAAGGCTGAACGTTCGGCAAACATCACAGCAACGGCGAAAAGATTAGGCATTCCCGATTTTCTGATGAAGCGTTTCGCAATAGCGGATGACGCGGATATTGAAAAAGAATTGACGGAATACAAGCAGGATCTTATCACCAACAAACTAATGCCGTCGACTGAGGCGAGCATTACGTCATCGTCCGAACAGGCGGCTAAGGACGACGCCGAAGCGTGGGCGAAAAAGCTGCCCGATTTATAATCTTTAAAACAAATTCTTTATGGCTATTGAATTTAAGAAAACGTCTTATGCTGGTAATCTTGATGCGTTTTGGCGCACTGAGGTTCGTATGCTTCCAGGCGGCTTCAATTGCAGTCAATCGATTCCAGTTGGCGATGTCATCACTCGTGGCGCGCTTGTGTGCGCTGACTTCGATACAATGACCGCTACGATCGTCAAGGTCGGCAGAGTTGTTGACGGAGGCACAACGACAAAGCCTCGCGTTACGAAGAACAATCATTTCTACGCTGGCGACACCGTGATGAAAATCGGCAAGAAAGACGCTGCTGTAACTGTCAAGAGTGTCGACCGCTCAAACCCAGATTACGATGTTGTGGAATTTTCCGCAGCTTTGGCAACGCTTGCCAAGGGTGATTACCTTGTCGAGGCAGTCAAAGACACAGGTGATAGCGCGACGACTTATTCGCAAGCGCACGAGGCGAATACGATTCTTGGCGCCGACTACACTTCTCGTGCAGTAGGAATGACGACACTTGATGTCGCTTATTCAGCGGTTGCATTGAAGGACGTTTGTCCGCAATTCCCAGCCGATTGGCTTGATGGCGGTGCGTTCTTGAAGACAAATCACAACATTTTATTCATCAAACAATAGAAAGGAGGTAAGATATGGCTAATCAAGTTTTTTCATCTATTTTCGGAGAACTGACAAGGAACATTCAGGCACGAATTGATAAAGCGTCTGAACTGAACAAGCAGTTGTTCGACAAAGTTATATATCGCAGTTACCTTGACTGGGACACTCCGACTATTGGGCTTGACTTTGAGGAGATCATTGGCAAGTACAATGTGACTATTGCAGCAGCCACAATTGGCGACAACTCTAAAGAGCCAATCATTGGCTCAAACGGACTTGACACCGTTAAAGAGCGCGTACTGAACCACGCTATCACTCGCCCGATGTCTATGCAAGATTATCGCAAGATTCTCGAGATTATGGACACAAAGGCACTTTCTGATAGTGTCAAGAAGCAGAAACTTATCGACTTAATGTGGGGCGATGTGTCGTTCGTTGTCAATGGTGTTGAAGCACGCTTGGATATGATATTCCTTGGCGCGCTGTCAAATGAAGGCAAATTCACGTTCGACAATAAGAACAACCCCGAAGGCGGTGTTCGTGGTGCAATCGACTACAATCAGCCTGCAAGCAATATTGCACAAGCGAAAACAAAATGGACGGAGGCGAACATTGACTCTGTGGATTGCATGGAGGATATTCAAGCAATCCTTGACGCTGCTGACGACAAGACTGTTCTCGGCAAGGTTCTCGCCGCTCCGAGTGTGATTGCTTATATGTGCCGCACAAAGAAGATGAAGCAGATGATTTGGGGTACTGACAAAGGTTCAAGGCTTGTGCAGTTATCCGACATCAACGCTTATCTTGAAGCAAACGGCTATCCGCAGTTTGAGAAGATCCGTAGACAGGTGCGCGTTCAAGACAATGGCAAGATCACATCTGTTAATCCGTTCAACGCGAAAAACATCGTCTTTATTCCAGCTGGCAAGCTCGGCGTTGTCAAGAATGCATTCTCTGACAATGAACTTAATCCAGAGAGCGATGTGTCGTATTCTAACTACGGGCGCATCCGTGTCTCCAAGTGGCACGTGGGCGAAACCAAGGGTGCCAACAAGGGTGAGTTTACGAAAGCTGAGAGCCTTTCGCTCCCAGTGATTACTGAGATGGATAACATCTACACCCTCAAAACGGATTATTGATATGACTAATTTGGAAGCACTCAAGGCGCAATGCAAGTTGATTTGCAACACGTGCTATGTCGATACCGACGCAGCTACACTCGCGCTTGTAAACGCTGGCTTGGATTCTGAAGCAACGGCAATGCCGCAAGATGTTGAGATTTTGCGAGCAGCCATAGGTATTGTTCGTGGCTGGGTAGAAACAAGCCGCAGCGAGAACGGAATTTCAGCGGCGACAGATTTAGCGGCAGTGCGAAGGAACATTGCTTGGTGGTGCAGTCAAGGAGGCTTGGATGCTTCTGAATTTCTCGGTGATGACGCGACGACAATTGACAACGGCTCTGATATGTGGTGAGATGAGAACAAACGGCTATATACAACGATACATCACATCTGATGGATATGAGGATGAACTTGGTGACTATCACGAAGGCGAAACACATCTCGATGATGAAAAAATCGAGTGTCTTGCCAATGCGAACGGACAGCCACAAGAGCGATTGTTCGAAGATGGAGTGACGCGGAAGTATACGTTCACCGCTTTTCTGCCTCCGAGAGTGAGATGGTTTGAGGTGGGGGAACGAGTGCGGCTTACACGTTACGGCAAAGTTTTCGAGCTTGAAGTCAAAGGGTTCGTTCCGTACAATCTTCAATACAAACTTTGGCTTGGATAAATTGAATGACAATGCCTATTTCTGTACAAATGCAAGGTGTTAATGATGAAGCGCAGAGAATCGCAGAACGTGTTGACAAAGTGATATTCAACGCTCTGTCAAGGCTTGGCGAGATGTGCGTTGCGAAGATTCGCGAAAGGTCGGCAGAGCAAAGCTGGTGCGACCAAACTGGCAATCTTCGCTCGTCAATCGGCTATGCGGTGGTACACAATGGTAATGTCATATCAATATCCGATTTTGCTGTAGTGGGGAACGGCGCAGAAGGTGCGACAGACGGCAAGAGCTATGCTACTAAAGTCGCAAGCGGAATCCGAAAGAAGTGGGCATTGATAGTTGTCGCTGGAATGAACTATGCGTCGTATGTGGAAGCCATCGACTCGAAGGATGTTCTTGCCAATACAGAGCTGTGGGCAAGAGCGGAAACACCAAAAGTTATGGCGCAACTTGAAGCACAAATATCGAAGATTAAGAGATGAAAACAGACATTGAGATTATGGATTTGGTTTGGACTTATGTCAAGTCTTCGCCTCTTGCCGAAAACATCAACGGCAAATGCTACAAAGGTAGACGACCGGGCGAGTCCAATACCGAAGACTTGTGCATTTCCGTTTTGGCGAATCAAAACGGAGAGTTTCAAGAGGCATATATCAATGTCAATATATACGTTCCCGACCTTAGGCGACGTACCGCGTATGAATCCGACGATGCGCGCCTACGGGAACTTTGTCGATTGTCTGATGATGTTTTGGGCTTGCGTTTCGGCGACGGTTGGCGGTGGAAGATGGACTCGCAAAGAGTGTACGCCGTGGACGGCAGAAACGAGCAGATGATTAATAATAGACTTTTTTTTCAGAATTATAACGAGTAACAGATATGGCAGTATTAGCGTGGGGCAAGCCCCGAATTTTTGTCAAGAAACTTGGAGGGGGCGGCTCTTGGATTGAGTTGCCGACTCCCGTTGAAGGTTCTACCCAATTATCAACCACCAAAGGCAACAAGAACGAAGCCAAAATTGAAGGTGGCGAGAATGAGGATGTGAAATACAATCGCAACACATACGCGCTTGCGTTGAACATCCGTGCGGTTGAAGGTCGTGCGATGCCTATTATCGCTGATGATGGTGTCATTGGCGGTCAATATGCAGTTGTGCTTCAACCAGAGAATCCAGCCTCGCAAGGTTTTGCGTTTTTGAAATCGGCTGCGTCTGTAGAGGACACATTCACAACCGCTGATGGCGGTGTGTGGAACTACACGTTCGACGCCTTGAAGCAAGACGCGAAACACAAGCAAATCTATTGGGGACAGGTGATCGTCACCGAGCAGCCAGCAGGCACAATCAGCAAAATTGAGATTGATCCATCCGACACGACAGGTGCGGAGGATAAAATCGAGGTTGGTGCAGACGCATAAGATTGGTTTTTTCTCATAGCAATACAAGTTAAGTGATTAGTTAAGTTGAGTTAGGTAATGTTGGGCGCGGGTTTTCCATAGATTTTACCGCGCCGCCCGATTGGCTATTGGCAAAGCGCGCCTGTGAAGGTGGCATTGTCGGTTCGAATCCGACATCGGGCACTATGAATGAGCGGAAAGACATAGAAGCACAGATGATCGATACGATTATCGAACGTCCGATAGCCTTTGACATTGACGGCAAAAGGTACTGCCTTTATCCGCCATCTCTCGGTGTGACATATCTCGTCGCGCCAATCACACAATCGCTTGGTTTCAGCACAGAGAATCTTAAGGTCAATGTTTTCGCAGAGATGCTTAAAGTGTGTAGCACGCATAAGGATGACGTGTGCCACATCCTTGCGTTGTATAGTTTCCGTCGGCGGTATGACTTGTTTGATGCTACGCTTATTGAGAACCGAATAAAAGAGTTTGCGACACTTGATGTCGAACAGCTCGCAAGTGTCTATATGCTGACACTTGGATGGACAGACGTAGAGATGTTTGCAAAACATATCGGTCTTGACGTTGAGCGAGTGATGCGTGAGCGTATCACTGCGATGCAGAAAAAAACATCAAAGACTATTTCGTTCGGCGGTCGTAGCGTGTACGGCTCGTTGATTGATTACGCTTGTCAGCGATATGGCTGGACAATGCAGTATGTCGTCTGGGGTATCTCTTATGCGAATTTGCAAATGCTGATTGCCGATGCGTTGAATACCGCTTATCTCAATGATGATGAAATGCGGAAACTGGGTGTACAGAATGGCGATTGCCAAGTGTTGGACGGTGATGATCCGCAGAACGCTGCGTTGATTCGCCAATTATTCGGAGGGTAGAAATGGCAGAATTGAATTTCACGATAAGTGTCAATAATCAGCAAGTGATGCGAAAGCTTGCCGAGATACAGAGCGAAATGCGCAGAACGGCAAAGGTTGCGGAAGAGTCGGGGACAGGCTTGGATAAATTCGCGGATAGGTTAGGTAAACTTGCTGCGTCTATGGGCTTGGCTTTCGGCGCGAAAGAACTTGTGCAAAATCTTGTCAAGATACGCGGAGAGTTTCAACAGCTCGATGTCGCATTCCGAACGATGCTCGGCAGTGCGGAGAAAGCTGATGCTTTGATGTCGCAATTAGTGCGGACTGCCGCCACCACTCCGTTTGACTTGCAAGGCGTTGCACAGGGCGCCAAGCAGTTGCTCGCCTATGGAATCGCCGCTGAAGATGTTAACGACACTTTGGTACGTTGCGGTGATGTCGCTGCTGGTCTGTCTATTCCTTTGAGTGATTTGGTATATCTTTACGGCACGACGATGACGCAAGGGCGAATGTTTACGCAAGACTTGCGTCAATTCCAAGGGCGAGGCATTCCGATTGCCGAGGAACTTGCAAAGGTTCTCGGCACGACGACCGACAAACTTGGTGATATGGTAACGGCTGGGCGCGTCACGTCAGATGTATTTCAGCAAGCGTTCAACAATATGACATCCGCTGGCTCTCGCTTTGGCGGATTGATGGATGAGCAATCAAAAACTATTACAGGACAGATAAGCAACATCGAGGATGCTATCGATGTTATGTTTAACAAACTTGGCCAACAATCCGAAGGTATCATCAATACTACCTTATCGGGGGTATCGTATATTGTTGAGCATTATGAGCAATTTGGGCGGATGTTGCTCGGACTTGTCGCTACATACGGAGCATACAAGACGGCGGTTATGACAGTCGCTGCTGCACAAGGATGGGCAACAGCGGCAGAAGCAATCCATTACAATTGGTTGGTTCTTGTCGAACGTGCGCAGAAACTTCTCAACGCGACAATGTTGAGCAATCCATACGTGCTTGTGGCAACGGCTATTGCTGGTGTCGTTGCTGCTTTAGCGTCGATGAAAACAGAAGCCGAACTTGTACAGGAGGCGACAGAGAAATATGATGAGGAGAAGCAGAAAGTAATAGAGAAAGAAGAAGAACATCGGCAGAAAATCGAGGAGTTGACCCAAATTGCCAGCGATGAAGCGACAAGCACGACAGCGCGCCGTGATGCGTTGTTTGCGCTCGAGCAGTACTATCCGCAAATCTTCAAAAAATACAGAACTGAATACGATGTCTTGAAAAACATCAAGACAATCAAGGAGGAAATCGCTGCACTCGACGGGAAAAACAGTATTAAGAACGTAGCCACCGAAGCCGCCAAAGTTAATAAGCGTATCGCGGAACTCGAAAACAAAAGGACAATAACTGGTGTTGATGGGAAAAAAATCACAGTCGAATCAAGGCTGACGTGGGAAGAGAAGGCGGAACTAAAAAGTCTTAGAACAAGATTTCAGCAATTAAGCCGCTCAAAGGAAAAGCAGAACGTTGCTGAATATCTAAACGACTTGTCTGGTGTCAGCAACAAAGACCTGAAGACTATTATCGCACAGCGAAAAAAACTACGGAACGATATGAAGGTGAACGGCAAAAAAGTCGGACACATCATTTCGGGTCCACAGGCTTTGCGTGGCTATTTCTCTCTATCAGAACTCGAAGCACAAATAAATACGCTTGTACGCGAGGATAACGAACGCAGCGCACCTCGCGCGTCAAGTGATAAATATGTCGCCGATGCGAAGAAGAACTACGAAGCCGCCCTTAAAAAATACAATGATTTCATCGCGAATAAGTCAAACTCACTCACGGAGGCACAATTCGCAAAGCAGCGTGATGACTTGAAAGCTGCTCTTGATGATGCTGAAAAAGAGTACAACAGGACTAAGACTAAGATAGATAAGGGTAGCAAAACTCATCGAAATGGAGCAGAAGAACGAGAAAGAGAAGCTGCAAAACGCAAACAAGCACAGCGGAAACTCAACGAAGAATTAATTGCGTTGCAAGTGCAGAACGAAGCCGATGAAACGGCTATTATGCACGAAGGCAGCGAGAAACGTCTGCGTGAGATTGAAGATGAGTATAAGAAGCGCAAAGAAACGATACAGAAACAACGTCGTGACTGGATTGCCGAGAACAAGAAAGCGGGCAATTCTGTAGGTGTTGATGGGTTGACCGATGAGCAACGCGCCGCCTTGAAAAAGGCTGATGAAAACAATGAGAAAAGTCGGCAAAAGTCACGCATTGAACTTGAACGAGAAACCCTTAGTGCGGAACTGCAAGCGATGTCGGACTATCTTCAGCAGTACGGAACGTTACAAGAACAGAAATACGCTATTGCTGCATTATATGCACAGAAAATCAAAGATGTGCAAGACAGCGGTGATAGCGAAGAAACCAAACGTTGGCGCATCGCTGCATTGAAAAAAGAACAAGCGTCGCAAATATCGAACGCCAATGCCAAATCGTTGTCGATGGGCATTGACTGGAGTGCCACATTTCAAGGAGTGGGCAATATACTTAAAGATGTTGCCAAAGCGACCTTGCAGAAAGTCGAGGATTATATCAAGACTGACGAATTTAAGGCACTCTCCGCGACGGACAAGAAAACTTATACGGATCTTCGCGAACAATTACGTTTGGAAACAGGGGGTAAGTCTACATCTGTGTTCAATTTCCGCATTTGGGGCGATATAAACAAAGAGGCGAAATTGTACCAAAATGCTGTTAAGAACTTGCGAGAGAAAACCGACACACATAGTGCAGCGGTTCGTCAGCTTGAAGAAGCGAACAAGGGTCTTGCGAACGCTACTACTGATGACGCTAAGAAAATCGCACAGACGCGTGTGGATCTTGCAAAAGCGAACGTTGCGGACACAGGCAAAGAGATGCAGAACGCTCAGCAAGAAGTTAATGAGACAAGCAGCAATCTAAGCACAAGTGTCAGCAAGGCAGCGAACGGGATCAGCAATTTCACGAACTATCTCAACGAGATGTCAAACGGCTCGTTGTACGGCTTTGCCAACGGCATCACCAAGCTCATCACCTCGCTCGCCAAAGGCTCCGACGGCATCGGCAAGTCGTTGGGCGAGTTGGGCGGCAAGATAGGCGGCATCGTCGGTGCCATACTCCAGATACTTGACGCGCTGAGTGATGACCCGAAAGGTTTCATCAACGACCTGTTCGACAAGGTGGCCGACACGATAAACAAGGTGGTGGAGGAACTTCCCGAAATCATCATCGATGTCATCAAGGACGTGGGCAACATCGTGCAGGGGTTGCTCAGCGGCATTGCTGGATGGTTCGGTATAGACGATCTTTTTGGCTTGGAAGGCAACTCTAAAGAAGTTGCCAAAACAATAGAATCGCTTACTGATAGGAATAAGCTGTTGCAGAACTCAATCGATTCGTTAAATGAAACGATTAAGGATGATAATATCTTCAAATCGAACGAAGCTTACGAACAAGCGAAGAAGAATCAGACGGAAACAAACAATAATCTGCTTGAAATTGCCAAAGCGCAAGCATCGTATTGGAAAGGGCATCACAGCTGGAATTACTATTGGGAGGGATTATCTTCATCGCAAATAGCGTGGGCGCAGAAGAATGTCAATTCAAATTTCAACGGAGATATTTGGTCGTTGACTCCCGAAGAAATGAAGAAACTTCTTGCTAATGTCGATATTGCAGAAGCAATCCGCGGCACAGGCGAAGGGAATTTTGGCAAAGACGTTCTTGAAAAGCTGCAAGCGTATGCAGAGCAAGCCGAAAAGATTGAAGAATATACCAAGCAGTGGCAAGAGAACATCGCAAAAGTGTCTTTCGATACGATGAAAGATAATTTTGTTTCAGCTTTGATGGATATGTCAAAGGACGCAAAGGACTTTGCTGATGATTTCACAGAGCTAATGCAGCGAGCATTGTTGTCCGTCGCACTGCAAGATTTAATCGACAAAGATCTGAAGCAATGGTACGAAAGTTATGTAACCGCACTCAGTAACGGCACTCTGACAGAGCTACAGAAAGATTACTTTAAAGACGCGCTTAATGAGATTTACAAAAAAGGCACGGAGATTCGCGATAATATCGCCGACTTTACAGGCTACGACAATTACACTCAGAAGAGCGGCGATTCGGGCGGTTTCGAAGCTATGTCGCAGGACACTGCCGAGGAATTGAGCGGTCGCTTTACGATGTTGCAGATTACGGCGCAGAACATACATATTGATGTATTGAGCCTGCTGAACAAAATGGATACATCAATAGCGATAAGCACTGTGCGAAACACATTGCTGCAAGAAGTCGTAACGATTATGAATCGGTCAACATCGTATCTTGAAGACATTGCCGCTGATACGCGGAGAATACGCAATGAATTTGGCGAAAAGATAGATGAAATGAATACACGTTTGCGAGTTATCGCTGGATAGAAAAAACAATGAATTGATATGAAAGGTGATTTGATTATAAACGGCAAGGATGCTTACACAACATGGGGTGTAAGCCTGTCGCAAACGGGTCTTACATCACTGATGACACCTCCCGAGATGAAAGACTACATAAAGACCACGGCGCGAACCGAACACGGTTCAAGATTGATAAACAACAATCCCGTTTTCGCCGAGCGTACAATCTCGCTGGATATGCACCTAATCGCTGCGGATGAAGAACACTTCATCGCGCAGTACAATGCGTTCTGTCGCGTACTCGCTGGGGGCTATCTTGAAATCTCGACACGATGGCAGCCAGATATTATCTATCGCACTTTTTTTCAGTCGTGCAGTCAGTATTCGCAGTTAATTGACGGACTTGCTAAATTCACGCTGAAAATCATCGAACCAAACCCGAACAACAGAACCAGATGAGAGCGGAAGTCAGCATAAGGACAAGCACAGGCAAGGAGCGCGCGACGGTGGTCGTGGGCAGCGGTTCTGTGCGGCGGTTCGCGCTCATGGGCGATGATTATGTGTCACTGAAATTCGTGGTCGCCGAACCTCTCTACATCGCAATCGGCGACTACATCGATACCGACTTCGGTCGCTTTGTCATTGTCTCCGACCAGAAGCCGAACATCAGCAAGACGACGGGCGGCTATGAGTATGAATTGAAATTCGAGGCACCGCACTGCGCGTGGAAAAACAAAATATCAATGCTTGTCTACAAACAGAACGTAGGCAACGTGGAGAAGCGTTACCGCAAAGAATCGTCGTGGAATCTCACAGCCGACATCATCACACAGGCGGAAGCGGCAATCATCGACAACCTTGATTGCTTGGGAATGGACTACCGCGTGCAGTTGCACGGAGTCAATGAAGACACGGCGAGCAAAAGCGTGCTTGTGACCTACGACAATACAAGCATATACGATGCACTGACATTGATTGCCGACGCTTTCGGTGTCGAGTGGTGGATTGTCGGGAACATCATCTACTTCGGAAAATGTCAATTCGGTGAGGAAACGGAATCCGTAGACTTGACACTCGGTGACAATGTGAGCGATATGGGCAACGCCAAGTCTTCAGCCGACTTCGCAACAAGGTTCTACGTCTACGGCTCGGACAAGAATCTGCGCAACTACCGCAAGACCGACCGAGGCGAGAGTGTCGCTCTCGGTGTAGTCACCGACAGACTGATGCTGCCGAAAGGCACGGACTACATAGACCTGTACAAGTATGACACGGAGGGCAACCGCGTGTACATCACGGACAGCGCATATACCGCCGACACAAACACGGAGATGCCCTCCGAAGAAGTCGTGGAGAATACGATCGTCTTCGACGATGTTTATCCAAAGCAAGACGCTACGATTACCGATGTGTTCGTGTATCGTAAAGCGCCGATTAAAGACAGCGAGGGAAACGTTGTCAAGAAAATTAATATCTATTGGTGCAAGGTTGACGGCTTCATCTTTGACCGCAAATATCTGCTTGAAGGGAAAACGATTCAGATGATGTTTCAAAGCGGCTTGCTGTCGGGAATGACATTCGACGTCACATTCAACCCAGCGAACGATGCAGTGAAGCACCCCGACGGAAGTGTAAACAAAGACGCGCAGCGGTGGGAGCTTGTATACAATACCGACTACGGGCGTGAGTTGCCCGATGAAACGCTGAAGCCGAGTGTCGGCGACAAGATTGTTTTTATCAACTTCGATGCTAAGCTTGTGACGGAGGGCGATATGGTTGCCGATGCCGAGAAGAAACTCTACACCACCGCCGTCGACTACATAAAGAAACAGGCTACCGACAATCAGACATACGACTGCACGATTATGTGCGACGTGGCACGCAATGGCTTCACGCTCGATGTCGGTCAGCGTGTGCGGCTTGTCAACGCTGCATTCTTCCGCACACCGAGGAAAAGTCGTGTCATTGGTTGGGAAATCCCTTTGGATATTCCCTACGACAATCCAGTGTACACTATCGGCGAGGCGGTGAGCTATTCAACCATAGGCACGTTGTCGAAGTCGGTGGAGGCTCTGACTGCACAAGGACAGCGCAGAGAATCGGAAAGTGGCGGTGTGTATCTCATCCGCTCCTACGATAATGTGACACCAGCCTCTGACTTGAATGCCTACTCGGCACTCCGTGCGTTGCGTCAGTTCGTCAATGCGGTGGACGATGATGATGTCGCTGGCTTGCTGACGTTCGCCAAAGGCTTGCAGTCGGCTGGCTTTATGGAGGGTTCTTTCGGGCGCGGCTTCGAGTTGATGAAAGACCGCAACGGACGCTCCTACTTGGAGATTGACGAGATATTCGTGCGGATGCGTGCCGTGTTCGAATCATTGGAAATAAAGCACGTCAGCCACGTCGGCGGCGAGGACATCCTCTCGCCTGCTGGCATTGAGTGCTACAGAGTCGAGACTGTGCCAGCGCAGATAGGATTGCGCAGCAGTGACGGAGCGGACTTGCTCGACAAAGACGGAGAGCAGTTGACGGCGAAAGCCACGGACACGAACGTCTACCGCTGCTACTTCAAGACGACCGACGGAGAGCGGACGATATACAATCAATTCGCGGTGGGCGACCTTGCTCTGTGCCGCGAGTTCAACACGAAGAAGAATGCCGACGGAACGACCCTCGGACGCTACTATTGGCGCGCTGTGGTCGGTGTCGGCACTGACTATATAGATTTATCGATTACCGACTGCCTTGAAGGCTCTGACGTTCCGCTGAAGGGCGACACAATCGTATGTTTGGGAAACAAGTCTGACAAAGCGCGTCAGAATGCGGTCGTGGTATCGTCATACGGAGTGGGAAGCCCGTCTATCAAGATGTATCAAGGCATCAAGACTTTCGCGCTCTCGGACGACGATGCGCCTGTGATCATCTCCCCAGACGGGAACAAGTTTACAGGCGACTTCGTTAGCCGTAGCGGTGACAATATTGTCAATATCATCAACGGCAAGGCGAAGGTGTATACCGAGAAGCCTTCGTTCCAGCCGTACAAGGTCGGCGACTTGTGGGTGAACGCGACGGATGGAACATACAAGAACGAACTGCTCCGCTGTGTTTCCAATGCGAAAACGTTCACCTATCAAGGCAAGCTGAACTATTTGTACAACATCAATGATTGGAAGCCGTCAAACGGCTACACGTCGGAGATAAAGCAGACTTCCGACGCAATCAAGATGTCTGTTTATGCGCTCGGTCAGCCGAAACGCAATTACGCTACACTGCCGCAGACAATGACGTTGAAGGTTGCAAAGCCGTCGCTCGGCAACGCAAGCGGAAAATACATTGTCGGAAGTATCATTACCGACGGCTTGACGCATACGCAGCAGTTGTACTTGTCGTTCTCAGTCACCACGGTTGGCGACTCGCTTCTTGCCGCTCTGCCTGTGCGTATGGATATCGTCTGCGGAACATCGGTGGTCTACACCACCGAGTTCGAGACGAAGAAAGGTGTATCAGTGTCGGCGACGCAGAAAGACATCGTGTTGACGGTCGAAGAATCGTGGCTGTCGTTCGGATCGTTGTCGGTGGTGTTGTCAAGCAAGAGCATCGCCACGGTGACGCTGACGGATTTCCGCGTATGTCTTGTTCCCAACACTTCGTACTCCGAGGCGCAGGAACTGAAGCTTAAACGCACGGGAATCGACATCGAGAACGAGCGAATCTTGCTGCAAGCGGACACCACGGAGTTTGTCGGCAACGACGGAACTACACGTGTGCGGATATTCGGCAGCGACGGCAAGATAAACGCTGAGATGATTGATGCCGACAGCATTGTCGCAAAGCGTCTGCAAGCGAAGACGGCTCTCGGCACGGTGGACATTGACAACGGCGCCATATTGATGACTGACGCGAACGGAAAGCCGAGAATGCGCATATCGGGGGGTAATCTCACCGCTTCGGCTTCGTCGGTCGACATCCCGATGAAGCTGTACTCTGGGCAGATTGATGTGGACGAGAGCAAGGACTACTACCACGCGGAGGTTGCGTTGCCCGAAGCAAGCGGCTATGTGTTCAAGACTGCCAACGGAGCAGTGGCGAAACTGCCGACGATAGGGCTTGGTGTGTCGGAGCTTGTATCCGACGCGTTGGCATACCCAGGAGGGCGCATCCGCGCACGCCTTGAATTGCTGCTTGACGGCAAGGTTGTCGGTGCGCTTGACAAGGAAGCCGCCGCTACCGACTTGTCTGTCTCGGGGACGCTCTCCCTTGATTCGCTCTCGGTGTCACTCGCCGAGGGCGTTCACTCCATCACTGCGAAGGTGTGGTTCTGGGGCAACGGGAATGCCGTCACTTCGACATCGTTCCGTATCGAGCCGAACGGCAACATCTTGGTGTCATATCCGACCGATATGGTGGAAATCGCGGCGGACGGATTCCGCGCCGCAACCGCTGGCGGAACGTACATACAGCAGACCGCCGAAGCCTGTGTGATGGTTTGTCAGCAATACCACTTGGAGGTGTCGGGCAAGGGCATTCGCGCCACGACTGACGGCGGAAACAATTGGAAAAACTTAATATAGTGTGAATAGTATGATTAGAATAGTAAGAGGAAACAGATTTCGGTTGCTGATACCGCTCGAACTGACAACGACAGAGGGCGGAGTGAGCAAGACTGAGAAATACACGCCGACAGAACAATGCCGCGTGTGTGTCCGCAAGGCATCCGCTTCCTACGATGTGCCGCACTCGGTGCAGGACGGCAATGTGCTTGTCGTTGACATCGCCGCCGACTTGCTCGGCAACGGAACGTATGCGGTGGAGGTGACGGATGAAGGCGTGCGCTCGATGCGCCTCGGTCAGTTCGCCATCGTGGAGACGACGGAGGAGGCGGACATCAAGCAGCCGACGGACTTTGAGTTGCAGACCGCCGCACTTGACGCACAGGTGTTTTTCGGCGGGATTACAGAGAATGACGTGAAGAGGATTGTCGATGAACATCTCGGCATTCCAAAGGACGCGAACGGAGAAATATTAATAACAAAAGAACATAGTTGATTATGGCATATCAGATTAATTTGACAGGCAAGGAGATTGACGAGCGGCTTCAGAACGTAGGCACTGCCGCGGACAATCCAGATGCAAACGGAACGCTATTCGCTCGGCTGAACAAGAATGTTGACGACGTTGATGCGCTGAATGACTCGGTGGCGCATATACAGGACGAACAGACAGCGACCGACAAGACGGTGACGCAGCACACGACCACGCTTGATGACCACGAAAAGAGGTTATCGGATGTGGAGGACTTGGTACATCGTGGACTGCCCGTCTATGGTGTGGAGTGGAACGTGAATCAGACTTCATCCGATGTGACGCGCATCGGCATTCCCGAACTGCATCGCACGCTGCCCTGTCATCAGTTGCGTGGCTGTCTGCTTGCCGACAACGGAACAGTGAACAAATATCTTCCGCAAGATGATTGGACTTCTGCCACACGTGACGGATCCAAGGGGCAAGTGATGGTAGAAATACCAGAGATGTGGATGAAGTTTGAGATTGACGGCGATATGCGCAGAGTGTTGCTCTCGCCTGTGGCAATCGGAGGTTTCAAGCATTATCAGAAGCGTTACGTGTCGGCTTACGAGGCGACTGTGCAGCGAAGCACGAACAAGCTTGCGAGCGTGGTCAATACTACGGAGGATTATCGTGGAGGAGACGGAGAAACGCAGTATGACGGCACAGAAAAGACAATGCTCGGCAAGCCAAGAACCGCGCTTTCGCAATTGGCGTTTCAAACTTCTGCACGCAACCGCTTCCCCAATTTGGCGTGGAATATGTATGTATACGATGTGCATTGCCAACTGACGTGGCTGTTCGTGGTGGAATACGCTACGCTTGATTCACAAAAGACTTATAACGCTGAATTGACCGCTGACGGCTATCATCAAGGTGGATTGGGAAGCGGAGCGACAACAATGCGGTCTTGGAGTGAGTGGACGACCGTAAACAACAATAGTTCTTTACTTAACTGCGGAGCAACAGACAGCCTCGGCAACAACACTGGAGTGGTGTCTGCTTCAGTCGACAACTTAACGATTAATGTGATAAGATACCGCGGTATTGAAAATCCGTTCGGACACTTAGATAAAATCTGTATAGGTGTTGCCTCAAACAATCTTTTTGGTGTTTGGGCGTCAGATAACCCATCTGATTTTAGTAATTTGTATCGAGATGCAAATTATAAAGGTGAAACTCCCAAAAAGTCTACTTATATAAGTGATATTATATTTAACGAAGGTGTGATTTCTCCAAAACTCTCCACGAAGTCTACTCAAATTTTCAAAGATTACTTTAACAACTCGGAAAGAGATACTTACTTTATATTCTGTGTCGGTGGTCGTGCTGATTCGCAAGGAGGCGCAGGCTTATTCTGTCATCAGTCTCTTTCGCAAAAAAACTTATCAAGAGCAAGGGGTACTCGCCTCTGCTACCTGCCGCAAGAAGATAACAGCGGCACACTCCGTGACCTGTACATCTCCGCTGGGGCGGAATACAACGAGGCAACAGGCTTCTATGAGTTGAACGGGCTAACGGACATCACAGAGGAACAGATGAGGGTGATATATGAAAAGACTTGGGGATGGTGGCTACATTTGCCGTCTTTGAATGGATTTGGTTCTGCTTTGCCTCGCACCAACATCCCATGCCCGAATTATAAAATTATAGCGTATGCTTCAAACATTAGCATACATTCTATTTTTGCTGTCTCGGGTAACGACGATAATTTAGAAGTAGTGAATTTAAGGGCTTTGTACACGCCGACCAGTTTTGACGAGATTAAAATTGTAAATTCCAATTGGGCTTTTCAAGGAGACAAAAAAATTAGAGAAGTGCAAGGCATTATAAACGTAACGGAGGCACGCTCCGACTTGAATATAGGAGGAAATATTGAAACTATCAATATTAAAGGGCTGAAAGTGAATATTAGATTTTATAACAGCCAAAGGTTATCCAAAGAATCCGTTTTGTATATGATAAATAATTCAGAGGCAACAACGGCTATTACTATCGGTTTGCAACAAGCAGTTTATGATGTGATGAAAGATGACGCTGATATAATAGCGGCACTTGCTGAGAAAACAAATATAACCCTTATACAAAATACATAGAATCATGGTTACAAAACAGAACAATGAGATATTCAGCACAGAAGATAAGTATGTGCATATCAAGAACACCAATAACTATTTCAAACGGGGACTTGCTATTGGGCTGTCAGTAGAGCAGTGCGAGGAAGTGGATGAAATACCGCAAACTACCAACACTAAAGCATACGAGGACAAGGTAGACAGCCTTATCCGCAACCGCTACTCGCTCAGCGAGGAACTCGGCATACTGCGGCAGAAAGACGTGAAGAAAGCGGAATATGACGCTTATTTCGCCTACTGCGAGCAGTGCAAGGCGGAAGCCAAAGAATGGCTCAGAGAACATCCGAACGGCGATTTGCCGCAAGTGGAAGAAGTGACGAACTATCTTTCGGAAACGACTGACGATGTTGTGGGATTTGGGCAATAAAAAAAGGCTGCACTTACGCACCGCCCATTATAGTACGCACGGGCGAAGCCCATGCACGAACCATTATAGTACGCACGGGCGAAGCCCATGCACGAACTATTACACAACAAAGATAGAAAACATATTGAAAACCACAAAATGAAACAAGAAAAAAAGTATGACAGGAACGGCAGTGAATAACAGTCTTCGTATCGGGACTGCAAGTATGGGAGTGTTCATAGGAGAAATCAGCACACTACTTTGGGATATGCGGTGGCTGATGCTTCTCGCTGGAGTGCTGATTGTCGTGGATTTATGGCTCGGAGTGCATAAGAGCATCGCCAACAACGTGGACATCCGCGCAAGCCGCGCTCTGCGGCGAACAATGATGAAAATCGCCGACTATTTGTGCGTGGTGATTCTCGGAGCGGTGGTCGGCAAGGCACTCGGAGAACCGCTCGGATGCTCCGCCATAGTCATTGCCGTGGTGCTTATGTCGATAGCGTGCTTGTGCGAACTTGACAGCATCATCAGCAACTGGGGCGAAATCAAAGGAGTCAAAATAAACGTCTTCAAGATAGTTCTCGGACTTGTAGGCTACAAGCGCAAGGAACTTGGGGAAGCGTTGAAAGGTACAATTACTAAAAAACGGAAGAAATGAAATATTTTACGTTGAATGAATTAACACGGAGCGACACTGCCACAAAGAATAAGATAGACAACACACCGACCGCGGAAGCGGTAAAGAACTTGACTGTCCTTGTAGACAAGGTTCTCGACCCGTTGAGGGAGATGTACGGCAAGCCGATATACATCTCCAGCGGCTACCGCTGCCCACGGCTGAACAAGGCGGTCGGAGGTGTCGCTGGCTCACAGCACAAGACAGGACAGGCGGCGGACATTCAGCAAGTGAAAAAGATTATACAGAATGGCGAAGAGGTGACAGTCGTAGACCACGAAGCCAACCGATGCGTCTTCAAGCTGATTGAGGAGAATCTTGACTTCGACCAACTGCTGTGGGAAAACGGCGGTCGGTGGGTACACGTCAGTTTCCGCGCTGACGGCAAGAACCGAAGGCAGGTGAAACGATTATGGAAGAAATGATTTATTAACCAGACAACGGAACGCGCTCTTTGACATTCGGAATCACCGAAAAAAACTACAAAATTTTCTTGAAATTATATACAATATTTCGATGAAATTATATATCTTTGCATAGAAAAAGTCCCATATCGGCTAAATATGAGACTTTTAGAAATTCGGCGCACCGCCAAATAAAATTTTAATTGTATGCAAGATAATTTAAATTCATCGAAACGGCAAGCATTCTCGAAAGAAGATGCCGTAGAACTGCTTAGACAGTATGCAGTGCAGATATTCAGTGCCTTTGATGTGGCGCTGGAGAAATACAATGTGGAGATACAACAGACAAGCCCGCTTGCACGGGTGCGGTTGGACTCGCAATTGTTGCACGCAAAAATAACAGACAGCTTTATTGACACATTCCCAGAGAATACGATTGTTGGCAAATATCGCAGAATCATTTTCCGCTATGTGGGCAATAACAATAAATGCCAGCTTATAATCAAGAAGCTAAGCAAATTAGGTCGTCCGTCGTACATAAGCACACGACTGAGCAACACGATATTGTCGCAAGGTCAATGCGAGTTGTTTGATGGTGACGAAAGCGCAAAGCGAGAACCTTTATTGATTTTTGGCTATACAAAAGACAGATACGGCAATTTGACAAATCCGAGAATCGTCTATTTTGACGAAGAACCGATTTGGGAAATTGTTCCGTCCGATTTCGCCACTACTCTGCCGAATATGGACAGCGTAGAACGTATCGAAGTAAAGCCGAAAAGAAAGCAGAGAGAGAAAAAAGCAGAATGATAAAAACGGGTGGTGTGCCGTTTTATTCATCAAACGTATTTAGTTATGGAAAATCAACAACTGGCAAACGCAAAGAGGCGCAGGCAGCTGATATTTGCAAGGGAGTACAGAGGACTATCGCAGACGGAGCTTGCAAAACGTGTCGCGGGATTGTCGCAATCCAATCTTTCAAGGTTTGAACAATTAGGCGGCTCATTGTCGGAAACGGTTTTGCGAAGAGTTATGGATGTGCTTGAATTCCCTTTCGAGTTCCTCGGAATAGAAATTGAAAATAATCCAGAGAGCAAGCATTATCGCAAGAAAAGTCGGATTGGAGCAAAGGACAAGGCAAAGATAGACAAATTTGTGGCTGTTGCGACTTATGTGTTCGACAATATCCTTGATGAGTTTGACGCACCACCTTTCAATTTTCATTATCTCAATGCGGAGGACGGAATAAGTCCTGAGGAAGTCGCAAGGCAGACACGTAGAACGTGCCGAATTGGGAGTGGTGCTATCCGCAATATCTGTAATCTTCTTGAGCGCAATGGTGTGTTCGTGTATTTCTGGGATTGCGAGTATGAGGATTTTGACGGGGTGTCGCTTGTCTCCGACAAAGGGAATCATATCATTGTGGTCAACAAGAATATGCCGAATGACCGCATTCGCTTTTCTCTTGCGCACGAGCTTGGCCACTTGATAATGCACAACAGTATGTTTGTCGTTCTTGAGGCAAGGGATAAGGAGAAGGAAGCCAACCAATTTGCAGCGGAATTTCTTATGCCAGAGAGGGAAATAGGAAGCTCGCTTCTGAACGTGAGACTATCGGCATTGCCGTTGCTGAAACAAATGTGGCTGACATCAATGTCCTCGTTGATTATGCGCGCGAAAACTCTCGGTAAAATAGACAGCGACAGGTACAGAATGCTTATGACAGAAATGAGCCGTAGAAGGTGGCGCACAAACGAGCCAATACAGGTAGAACTTGACCGCCCGACATATTTGGCAGATGCAGAAAATATGTTGCAGGACGATTTCAATCTTGACTATACGGAGCAGGCAAAGATGTTGGCTTTGCCCGTAGACATACTCAGAACGATATTCCAAGAAAAAACAACGCCCAAAATATTGAAACCAGTGTTTTGGGCAACTCGTTGACAATACACTCTGTAATGGAGATGTGCTTAAAAACGCTGGGGCGGTGATTCCGAATGTCGGAGTCGCCGCTCCTTTTGTCATAAACGTTTTTGAGAATGAGAGATGACGAGAAATGCAGATATGTCTGCGTGGTGATAGGTTGGGTGCTGATTGCCGTGCTTGCGGTGATGTGCATCGGATGCAAGTCGGTGCAGTATGTACCCGTTGAGACGGTGCGCACCGATACGTGCTACGTCAACAAGATACGCACCGATTCCGTGTATGTGCGCGACTCGGTGGTCATGGAGCGCGGCGGTGACACAATCAAGGTGACTGCGTGGCGGTGGCGCGAGCGGTACGTCGTGCAGCGCGACACCATCTATCGGAGCAGGACGGACAGCATTGCCGTGCCTTATCCTGTGGAACGGAAACTGACCCTTTGGGAAAAGATGAAGCAGGACATCGGCGGCATAGCCATCGGTGCGTTCATCGTCGTTGTGTCGGCGGTCGTGATTTGGCTGAATATAAAGAAAATGAGGAAATGAAAAAGCTCCCGACATAAATAAAATATCACCACAACATCCTATTTAACACACACGTTCCGTGCGGTGTCGGGAGCCAATTATGCCTGAATCGCACGGACGTTTTGTGTCTTGTTAAAGATAAAGCGGATGTTGTGGTTCGGCAAAGTTAAGAAATTAAATAGGGAAAATCAAATGAAAACAATCGAAATCTTTGCCGAGGCGTTGAAATTCGCCTCAGAAGCATCCGACATCCCGAGCGACAGGATATTGTCGGAGAGCCGCGACGCTGACGTTGTGGACGCAAGAATGCTCGTTATCCAGACACTTTACGACATCGGACTATATCCACGGAGAATAGCCGAGATGTTCGGAATGACACCATCGAACGTGCGCCATCTGCTGACTGCTGACAACAGGAAAGAAACAAACAAAATCTACGCAAACAACTTGCAAGCATTACGCAAACACATAGCAAGCATCTTCTTTGACACCGAGTGATTCCGTGCGATATTTGCATCACTGGCAATATTGCCAGCGTCTTAAAATCAATATTATATGGAATCTAAAACTTATGTTTTCGGCGAGAACGGCAACAATGGAATGATGTCGCTTCTTGCTCCGCTGATGCAGAAGAGCGGTCTCGATCCGAACTTGCTTCTCGCTATGAACCGCAACAACGGCGGCTTTGGCGGCGAGGGAGGTTGGTTCATGTGGGTAATCTTCCTGTTCTTCCTTATGGGATGGGGAGGCAACGGCTGGGGTTTCGGTCGCAACAACGGCGGAGGCATAGCCAATGAAATCAACAACGACTACGGGCGCAGTCTTCTGATGGACGCTATCGGCGGAAACCGCAACGCATTGAGCAACCTCGCGACGCAGCTCAACTGCACGGAGGGTCAGATTCAGAGCGCAATCGCCGCTTTGACATCACAAGTGCAGAGTGTAGGCAACCAAGTCGGAATGTCGGGGATGCAGGTAATCAACGCGCTTCAGCAAGGGAATATGCAGATTGCCCAGCAGATAGCCAGCTGCTGCTGCGAGAACCGTCTCGCAACGTGTCAGCAGACGAACACTCTGCAAGGCGCAATCAACAACGTTGCTGTGGGACAGGAACGTGGCTTCTCCTCTGTTGCGTATGAAACACAGCGTCAGACGTGCGACATTGAGAAATCCATCAAGGAGGCGACAGACAAGATTGTCGCTGGGCAAGCGGCAGCGGAAATGCGCGAGATGCAGAACAAGATTGACATCCTCCGTGAAGAGAACGGAACGTTCAAGTCTTCGGCAATGACATCGCAGATTGTCGGCAGTGCAATCGCTCCACTCAATGCCGCTCTTGCTCGACTGCAAAGCGAAGTGGCTGGAATCAAATGCAAATTGCCCGAAACTGTAACCTTGAGCTATTCACAAGCAACCGCAGTCCCGAACTGTGTTGCAGCGCAGATGGGCTTGTACGGACTGAACGGCACTACCTTTTGGACGTAGAAAGGAGGGCGCTATGACTTTCCGAGCATTTACATTCGTCAATAGGCGCGGCTCTGCCGCCATATCGACAACAGGTGTGAAAGTGAACACCGATAGCGTTGTGTTCACGTTCGCCAACCACGCATTCGTCAACGCGTGGTATCGCGGCACTCTGTTCGTCGACTTGGTGCAAGCCGTTCCGACAGGCACGACAGGCACACTGCCCGTCCTCTTCGAAACAAACGGGGTGACGAAAGCCGTCACTAAATTCAACGGCGCCGCACTGACTGCCGCAGACATTCCAGGAACTGGGGTGGTGCAGTTATGGTTTGACCGTCAATCCGACACCTTGCAATTGATGTCGGGAATTGTTTAACAAAAAAAAGCAACAGATATGTTCAGTGGATTAAGACAGAACGCATTGATATACATCCTCGAGAAAGGGGAAACCCCGACATTGAAAGTCGGACAAGTGGTGTCGGTAAGCAATCCGACACCGAGGTACGCACAACCGACAAATCCATATTCGGCATTCTCGCAGAACGTGGAGCAAGTGGTCGACATCTCGGTGAAGACCGACGACGGAACGGCGGTTGACTTCAAGCAGCTTCCCGCCTCGCTCGCCATCGCCAACCAAGGAAGTGTTGTCGTCGCAGACAACAAGGAAGCAATGACATCGGAGGTGGAAGCGATGCTCAGAACGTCGCGCAGCGTTGTCGAGAGTGTGGACTACCACAAGCGAGTTATCGGAGCGTGCGACACTATGTTGCAGACTCTCAACCCTCAATTCGCCAAGGAGCGCGAGCAAGAGCAGAAAATAGGCTTGCTCGAAGAAAAGGTTACAGGAATGGAGGGAACATTGTCGGACATACGTTCGATGCTGTCCAAGGCACTGAACACGTCTGTCGCGAAAACCAAAAACTGAAACGACTATGGGATATATGATTGAAATCACTGAAGACAAGCTGGGAACGCTTGCCGAGAACGCGGAGAAGATGCTCCGCTATGGTGGAAAGGTTATGCAGTGCATTGATGATTTGCACCGCGGAAGCGGACGGATGGGCGAACGTCACTACGACGACTACCGCTCCATGGGCGACGACCGCGAGAAGTGGAACGATGATGATGACCGCGACCGCTACGGAGAACGCGGCTATCGTCGCAGATATTAGAGAGCGCTATGAAACATCGTGAGCCTCTTGACTTGTACGACACGAAGCCGCACGGAATGTCCGAATACCTCAGACACAACGGGTGGCATTTCAACCGCCGTATGTGCGAGTTCGCCGTATCGCTTATGCGCAAGGACGGCAAGCGCATTGATCCGTGGAGAAAGGAAGATGTCGACGAGCTGTTGAAATCCGCATCGGTGCAGATTGACTGCACAGACCACGACTATGTGTATGTGGCGAATATGGCTAAGGCTGACTTCCTCGGCGGATGTCTTGCTGACAACACCGCTGTAGCGAAGTATGTGAGTGATGTTTTGAGCGACGAAGACCAAGCCGACGGCTTTATTTTCAACCGCTTTTATGCTGACTGCGCGCGCAACGGGGTTGGCATTCCGTGGGAGGATGTATTGTGATACGGCTTACGCTTGACATAGTGGGTTATGGGTGGACGGCGGAAGTGTTTCTCGCCGTCCATTCTTTTGACGCAGACGCGGTTCTCGCCTGTCTGCGTGCGGTAGACTGCGACGATGAGTATTTTATCAAGGCGGAAGAAAACTTGCGTCAGAGCCGCTTAAACCGAGGTTTGACGTACAGCAACATCGCCTTACGGAGGTCGGTGATGGTTGTCGGCGCTGCTTCGTCCGCATCGGAGTGTGCAAATTCGCTCGTCCACGAACTGCACCACCTTGTAGCGCACATCTGCGAAGGCTCCAACGTGGACTTGTCAAGCGAAGAAGCTTGCTATCTCGCTGGCGGTCTTGCCCAGTTGATACACAATGATGCCGCGCCGCTCCTGTGCGATTGTTGCAGAAAGAAGAAAGGGAAACATTATGAAGAACGACATCATCAAGACGCGGAAAAAGAATAGCCGTCACGCTATCGACTTATATCGGATTGTGCCGCGCCGAGAGCGTGCGGCTGACATTGAACGCTTTGTCCGTTGTTTCGGCATAGAAGCGAACGACATCAAGAATCCGAAACAAGTCTGCGACAATCCGTCGTAGGGCGATGTTCGACAAAAAAAGAGGCTGCACTATATGTGCAACCCCTTTTCGGTGTGTGGTGGTGTTTGTCAATCATCAATCATCGACGCTTGGTACTAAGGCTATCTTGACTCCAAGCACCGCGCCAAGACGGCTGATTGTATCAATACTAACATTATAGCGACCGCTCTCAATACGGCTTATATTTGTCCGAGGAACATCGCTCAGTCGTGCAAGCTCTGTTTGCGACAATCCTTTTGCTTCCCTCGCCTCTCGGATCATCGTGCCGAGCCGCGCCCTCTCGTTTTGTTTGACGCTCTCGGTCTGCTCTGGGTACTTGGCTATCTCGGCTCGCTCGGCATGATAGTCCAGCATTACCCTCGCTTGCTCTGCACAACGTTAACACTTTTTAACAAAGGTGCATCCATTCTGTGCTTATAAGCCATCTTCGCTTTGGTTTTCTCGGTTTTTCAATGTATCTTTGCGAAGTTTAATAATTATATAATCTTCATTTCTCGCGTCGTGCGAGGAGTTTGAAAAGGGGTGCTTCCGAAGTGATTTCGGAGGCACTTTTTGCATTTTTGGTGCGCAAATGTTGCACGGTAAGATTTTTCAGTAAAAATGCCGCAGTGTATTCGTTTGAAATTCAATGAGATACTTATTATATTTTTAAAAATAAGATACCTTTATACAAAAGTAACAAAATTATTGGATATAATAGTGTGTGGCGGCATAATTGAACTTGCCGCAGACATCTTTTTGCGGAAATGTTACAAGGCTGTTATATTTCGTTGCGATAATGTTGCTTTCTTTGCACACAAAGAAGATTTAGAAACTTTATTGATTGGAATTGAAAATAGGTGTAAGTTTTTATACGATACTATGTCTTTATAACCAACAGAATATCTGAAAAATACAAAGGCGGCTTCGAGAGAAGCCGCCTTGTTTATTTGTTGGAGTTCATCAGTTCAAACATTTTGTCGCGGTCGGTGATGCGTATCTCTGAGTTGTCAAAGTCGAGGTAACCTTTTTCCTTGAGTTCGCTGAGCGTGTTTATAAACGAACTGCGCTGTATACCGAGCATTGTGTACATGTCCTTGTGCTTGCTGTGGATTACGATGTCGGTGGCGTTGCGGTATGTGAGCGACGTAATCCAGAATGCCAGACGTTCGGCGATGCTTCCCGACGTCAGCGACAAAACGGCTTCCATAGGTGTCTGCGAGTTGCGCGACAGATAGTTGAGCATGTTGAACAGGAAAACGGAGTCTGACTTTATTATCTTCAGATAGTCGGACTTTTCAATCTGGAGGATTCCGGCTTCCGGCTCTGCATATACATTGTATGGATAGGCTGTGGTTTTGCCGAACAAGTACTCCGCACCAATAACGTTTGGTCCGGATATGGTCTCGAGCACACGGATGCGACGGTTCATGTTGAATATCTCAATCCTGGCTTTTCCGGATATGAGAAATCGTAGTTGCTGACAACTGTCGTTTGCGGATATGAATTTCTCGTTATTCAGATATTTCAAGAAGTTGAATCGTATCTTCTCAATCAATTCTGAAATTTTCGTATGGCTAACACCTTGAAATAAAGGTAAATCCATTAAGACTTCATACATGCTGCTCATAGTTTGTCCTTTTCGGTTTCTAATAGTGCAAATATATGGATTTTTTTAAATTAACTTAATCCCAATAGTGTGAAAACAAGTTGTCAAAAGCGGTGATATAGGTTAATAATGCTTAATCGGAAAAAAATAGTTATCTTTGTCTTGTTCCTGACAGATGGCATGATTCTATTTATGTCTTGGAATCGGGTGAAAGTCCCGGACAGTGCTCGCTGCCGTAACCCCAATTTGATAAACTGGGTTTTTTGCCACTGGAATGGTGATTCTGGGAAGGTTTGAACGCATAAGCCAGAGGGGAAGTCGGAATACGGTGACAGGAACGATGGCTTTTAATAACCTGCGAGTTCCTTCTGCTTGATTGTGGAAGTTTCGGGTTGAAAAGATTTGGAAAATGAGAAGAATATTGTTTACATTGCTGGCTTTGTCCTGCTGCTTTGGTGGTGTGCTGGCTGAAAAAATAGAAAGAGACACACTGCATGTGGAAATGCATGCGGTGAGTGTCGTCGCGGTGCGTGAGCGCACAATTGTCAAGCCGCAGGTGCTGACAGACTCTGTGCTGCAGCGCCTCAACAGTCAGTCGGTAGCTGACGCACTGCGCTATTTCACTGGAGTCCAGGTGAAGGATTACGGAGGAATAGGTGGTATAAAGACCGTAAACATCCGCAGCATGGGCACAAACCATGTGGGCGTGTTCTACAATGGCGTTCAACTTGGCAACGCTCAGAATGGTCAGGTCGACTTGGGTCGTTATTCGCTCGACAATGTGGAGTCGATTTCTCTTTACAACGGGCAGAAAAGCGACATCTTTCAAACGGCGAAGGACTTCAGTGCATCAAGTGCCATATATGTCACAACCAGACGCCCGCGATTTACCGGCGGAAAACGCTACAATGTGGTTGCGCAGATGCGCACCGGCAGTTTCGGGTTGGCAAACCCTTCGCTTCTTTGGGAACAGAAGCTTGGCGGCAGCACATATCTGTCGGCAAGTGCGGAGTATACGAATGCCAACGGACGTTACAAATTCCGCTATAAGAGAATGAATCTTGACGGGTCGGTGGCTTACGACACTACCGCTGTGCGTCGCAACGGCGATGTGGAGTCGCTGCGTACGGAGTTGGGCCTTTATGGATTTCTGCCAAATGGAAAATGGAATGTCAACGGGTATTTTTACACGTCCGACCGCGGCATTCCCGGGGCGATTGTCAACAATGTGTTCCGGCACGGAGAGCGGCAGGTCGACAAGTCGGCATTCGGGCAGGGCGCATTGCAGACGCGTATAGCGCCGTTCTACTCCTTGAAGGTGACGGGAAAATTTGCGTGGGATTATTCTAATTTCTTGCGTGACGACCCGAAGGAGCTTTACATAAACAATCATTATTATCAGCAAGAGGCATATCTTTCGTTGGCTAACTTGTTCACGCTTACTGACTGGTGGCGGATGTCGGTGGCAGTGGATGTTCAGATGAATAAAATGAACGCTGATTTGCAGGATTTTGCATATCCTAAACGTTGGACGGAGCTGGCCTCGGTGGCGTCATCGGTTGATTTCGAGAAGGTCAGCGTGCAGGCGAGCCTGCTGGGCACATTCATTCAGGAGTCGACGCGTTCGCGCAAACTGTATACGGCATCGCCCGATAAGAGGGAGTTGTCGCCGGCTGTTTTTTTCAGTTATACGCCAATGTCTGAATCCGATTTTGTGATAACGGGATTTTTCAAGCGCATTTTCAGGATGCCTACGTTCAACGACTTATACTACACCGAAATAGGCAATGCCAACTTGAAGCCGGAGCGCACATGGCAATATGATTTGGGTGTGGCTTACGGATTGCAGTTTGGCGGTGGATTTCTCAAGAGTCTTAAATTCAGGGCTGACGGCTACTATAATACGGTTACTGACAAAATCATAGCCTACCCGACAGGGCAACAGTTCCGCTGGACTATGCTGAATCTTGGAAAGGTGAGAATTGGCGGTGTGGAGTCGGCGTTGGTGCTTGACGCGGCTGTGCGTAAGGTTGCGGTCGGACTCAATCTGCAATATACGTTTCAGAAAGCCTATGACTGCACCGACAAGGAGGATTCGTTCTATGGCGACCAGATTCCATACACGCCGCGCCACAGTGGCTCGGTGGCGTGTCGCCTCGATTGGAATGGATGGCAGCTGAACTATAGCTTTATCTATACGGGAGAACGCTACAACGAGCAGGAAAACTCCCGCTACAATTATGAGCAACCGTGGTATACCCACGACATGTCGCTGGCGCGTGAGTTTGTCTTTGGCAAAACGCGTTTGAAACTGACGGGTGAGTTAAATAACATTTTCAATCAGGCGTATGAGGTAATCCACAATTACCCAATGCCTGGCCGCAACTTTAAATTGTCGGCGCGTTTTTCAATGTGATTGTTATGAATTGGAGATTTTACATATTGTCGTTGTCGATTGTGGCGGTGCTGTTTGCCGCCTGCCGCACGGATGAGGTGCTTGTCGATATGGAGAAGATTCATGTCGCAGAGCCGGAGTATACCGACGTTGAGGGGTTTTACTTGCTCAATGAGGGCAATATGGGCAGCAACAAGTCTACTCTCGATTATTTTGACTACGGAGAGGGAACGTATTACAAAAATATATATTCTGAGAGAAACCCGTCGGTGGTTAAAGAATTGGGCGATGTGGGAAATGACTTGCTGATATATGGAAGCAAGCTGTATGCGGTGATCAACTGCTCGCATAAGGTGGAGGTGATGGACGCTTCGACGGCTGTCAGGTGTGCAAAGATAGACGTCCCCAACTGCCGTTATGCCGTCGGCGACAAGGGATATGTGTATGTGAGCAGTTATGTCGCCCCTGTGCAAGAGAATATCAATGCGCCGAAAGGTGCTGTCTTTAAGGTCGACACGCTGTCGATGCAGATTGTCGGCAGTGTGGAGGTGGGCTATCAGCCTGAAGAGATGACCGTGGTGGGCGACCGCCTGTATGTGGCGAATTCGGGAGGCTACAGGAAGCCGAATTATGACAACACCATATCTGTTATCGACTTGCCGACGTTTCAGTTGTGTGACGTGATTGTGCTCGATGGCACGGCCAATTTCCATCGTCTTGTGCACGACAGCAAGGGACGCTTGTGGGTGAGCTCGCGCGGAAATTATTATGGCGATTTAAACTCTGACTTTTTTGTGGTCGATCCACGGAGCAAGACTATTGTGAAGGATTTGAAGATTCCGGTTTCCAACGTGTGGGTTGACGATAATGTGGCATATGTTATAAGCACGGAATGGAGCTACGTTACGGGGGAGAATCGGGTGACGTATGCCAAGATAGACATGGCTACGATGGAAGTGCTCGACAGAAATTTCATCAAGGATGGTACGGATGCGTCCATAAAACATCCATACGGCATCGCTGTGAATCCTGTTACTAAAGATATATATGTGACCGACGCCAAGTCTTATGTGGTGTCGGGCACGGTCTACTGTTTCAGTAAAGATGGTGTGTTGAAGTGGAAACAGACTGCTGGTCAGATTCCCGCACATTTCGCTTTTAAAGGAAAAATAAAACAATAAAGATATGAGAAAACAAATGATTGCGCTCGCAGCGCTGTGTCCATTGACGGTTTTTGCTGTCAGTCCGGTTCATAATAGAGTTATAGATTATGTGCCCGCTCCGGGACAGTTTGTAAACGTGCTGCCTGAATGGGAAGACGGCGACGACTCTGAGGCTATGGCTGCCAAGGCGTTGCAATATATGACCGAAGAGGGTTATTATATATCGCTTGGAGCATGGGGCGGATATGTTACGGTGGGCTTTGAACGGACTATCGTCAATGTACCGGGAAAACGCGACATCTACATCGAAGGCAATGCGTTTCAGTCTTCGCAGTCGTCGACAAAAGGAGGCAACAGTGAGCCGGGAGTCGTGATGGTGGCATACGACATCAACCACAACGGGATTCCGGATGGAAATGAGTGGTTTGAGATTGCCGGAAGTGAATATTCGAAATCAATCCACAATTATGAGGTCTCTTATATTCGCCCGGCTTCTGACAAGGACGATATTATGTGGATGGACAATCAGGGAAACAGCGGATTTGTAAACAGAATACCGTTCCACACACAGCCATATTGGCCGCAGTGGCTCAGTGGCAGGTCGAAACTTACGTTCCAGGGGTGTCGTTTGCCTGACAATAGTGTGAACGAGGGCACGGCTGACGATCCGTACATTGTGCTTAAAGCTTTTGACTATGGCTATGCCGACAACTATCCTAATTTCTCTGATAAAGACGGACTGGTGCGCAACGAGGGCGCGATGATCGACATTGATTGGGCCGTAGACGCCAATGGCAATGCGGTGAAATTGCCCGGCGTGGATTTCGTCAGAATCTATACCGGAGTCAACCAGACGAATGGAATCTTGGGGGAAAACAGCACAGAAGTTGTAAGGGTTGTCAACACCCACTCGGTGGGAACTGGCGATGCGGAGTCGGTTGATGAGTCGATTGTGATTGACGAGAAGGTGCTGGCAGAATTTTTGGCGCGTTATGGTGGCGTCGAAAGTCTGGACAACAGCGGGCTAAGGTTGTATGTCGACCAATCAGGCCTTGTGTCGTTCACTCTTTACGAGGAAGCGTTGGCGCAGGTGTTTGACTTGAAAGGCAGATGTCTTTACAGTGAATTGATGCCGGAGGGACGTGGTTCTGTTGACTTGTCGTCTTATTCAAACGGAATCTATCTTGTGTCGGTTGCCGGACAGACAGTCAAGGTGATGAAGCGATAAATTTTAATTATAATGAAAAAATAGAGCCGGGCTTTTGTGTCCGGCTCTATTTTTTTCTGTTATAAGAGATGGGATTAATTGTCTTCGTCAAGCAAAGGAATGGCGAGGTATGTGCGTCGGCCAGTAGGGAGAAGACCCTTGATATACATTACTTTGTCGGCGCTTGAGTCGCGCATGATTGCATTGTAGATGCTTTCAACGTCGCTCTGCGAATTCACTTTCTGCTCGTTTATCTCTTGGACAATGAAGCCATTGGCGATGCCTGCGTCTTTAAACTTGCCTTTCGACACGCCGCCCACAACAACTCCATAGCTGATGCCGAGCGCGTCTTTCGTTTTCTGAGGGAGTTTTGAGAATGTGCATCCCAACGCTGCAAAGTCAGTCTCTTTTGTGATTTTTGTGCTGCCTTGCGAGTTGCGGAATGTTACAGTCGCGGTGCGTGGTTTGCCTTTGCGGTAGAATTTGATGACGGCTTTGTCGCCAGGAGAGTATTGGCTGATTGCCTCTTGCAGTTCGGCAGTGTTGCGCACTTTTGTGCTGCCGATTTCTGTGATTATGTCCTCTTTCTCCAAGCCTGCCTCTTTTGCTGCGCTTTGGTCTTGCACCTCAGTCACATATATGCCCTCTGTCAGTTTGATGTCTTTCTCTTCGCAAAGCTGGGGCGTCAGTTGGGTGAACGTGATTCCGAGCATTGCGCGTTGCACGGTGCCGTATTGCTTGAGGTCGGAAATCACCTTCTTCACGATTGATGAAGGAATGGCGAAAGCGTATCCGCTGTAGTCGCCGGTGCGGGAATAAATCAATGTATTGATGCCCATCAGCTCGCCTTTGGTGTTTACCAAAGCTCCGCCACTGTTGCCTTGGTTGACAACGGCGTCTGTTTGTATAAATGATTCTATGCCGAATTGACGGCTGTGGGTGACAGTTGAGATGTTGCGTGCTTTTGCGCTTACAATGCCGGCGGTTACGGTTGATGTGAATCCAAAAGGATTACCTACGGCAAGAACCCATTCTCCGACTTTCAGCTTGTCGGAATCCCCGAAGGTGATGAAATTCAAGTCGGATGCGTCTATTTTAAGCAGGGCGAGGTCGGTGTTGGCATCGGTGCCTATGATTGTGGCATTGTATGTCTTGTTGTCGTTCATCGTCACTTCAAGTTTCTCTGCGCCTTCAACCACGTGGTTGTTGGTCACGATATATCCGTCGGCGCTGATGATCACACCGGAGCCCAAGCCTAATGGCTGTGGCTCTGATTTCTTCTGTGGTTGTTGTTGCTGGCGTCCGCCGAAGTTTGGTCCGAAGAAGAACTCAAAGAATGGGTCGTTGAATTCCGACATGCGGCTCTGGCGGGGAGTGGCGAAACTTTTGATGCTGACAACGCGGTTGATTGTCGCTTCGGCAGCTTTTGTGAAATCGATTGGTGCGGATGTTGTGGTGCGAGGAGCACTGCTCTCCGTTGTTGCAATTTCAGCCGACATCGCTGACGGTGTTGCCATAATCAATGCCGACATCAATGCTATCGCTGAATTCACTTTATTAAATCTTCCCATAATGATAAGTGTTAAATATTCGCGTTATTAATATGTTGAATAGTTAATTTTAACTTTCTGTGCGCCTAAATTACATCTAAATCCGCATATTTGTTCTTTGTGCGCGGAATATTTAAGTTTAATTAATCAAAGCTGGGCGTGGCGAAGTCGAAGTGTAAACTATTTATAATATATATGCTTGAATATTTAAATCGGAGATGTTAACACTATTCTTCTTCCAAAATCTCGGTCTTGACCTTCATTTCCTGATATTCTTCCCAATCGGGGTCGTTCTCGGCATAGAATGTCAGTGGCAGCACTTCCATGTCATGGAGCGCATCGTTGAGGATGTATTGGAATTTCTTCAGATTCCGTGTGTAGAAAACCCAGTTGCGCTCACCGTCACCGGTATAGATGCCTGTCAGAATGGCGGCTTGGTCTTTTTTGAAGGCGGCGTTCAGCGCATCGGTGACAGCCTCCATCAGCGACGACGTCTTAAAGTCGGGCATCCCGTTTTTATCGGAATCATATTTCCACGTTATTTCTATACGGTCGTTGAATTTGCCTGATGCAATGGCATTTTCCACACCACGGCGTCCGGTAACGATTATGCGGTTGCCGTTTTCACTTTCTGTCGGAGTGGTCCACCACTCGTCGCCTATTTTGAATTTTGTCATTTGTGTCTTAATTTTGCATCTAAGTTAGTCAATATTCGCCAACCTGCAAAATTATGGTCGGATATTGAGTGTAAAGTCAAAATAAAACAGAAAGATGGAACTGGTATTTTTATGTGTGACAGCGGTTGTGTGCATTGTGCTTGTGGCGCTTGTGGCAATTAAGGACAAAGCGGCCAGGGCGCTGCGCAATGAGTTGGAGGAGGCGAGGATTGAAAATGCGCGATTGAAAGAAAAAATTGGCAATGTAGAGGCATTCAACAATTCGGTCAGAGAAGAGACGAAGGCTCAATTCAAGTCGCTTGCCGCAGATATCTTTTCCTCGCAGTCGGAAAAATTCAAGGAGGCGAATGAAACCCGTTTGAGCGAGATTCTGAATCCGCTGAAGGAGGACATCAAAGATTTCAAACGCAGGGTTGACGACACGTATATGAACTCCTCGAAGGAGCGCACGCTGCTTGGTGAACAGATGAAAAGGCTGATGGAGCTGAATATGTCGATAGGCAAGGAGGCGCGCGATTTGACGGAGGCTCTGTCGGGCAACACGAAGGTGCAGGGAGATTGGGGTGAAATGGTTCTCGAGACCATTCTTGTCAAATCAGGGCTTGTGGAAGGTGAGAATTATTTTGTGCAGCGCACTAAAAACGACGATGGAACGCAGATAAAGAACGACGATAACGGCAGACTGCGCCCTGACGTTGTGGTGGCATTGCCCGACAAGAAATGCATTGTGATAGATTCAAAGGTGTCGTTGACGGCATACGTTAATTATATCAATGCCGACAACGAGGACGACCGACAGCGTTTCGGAAAGGCGCATCTGTTGTCTGTGCGCAGCCACTTGAAGGAGTTGGAAACTAAAAGGTATCAGGACTTTGTTGGGGTGGGCAATGACGACAGGATTGATTATGTGTTGATGTTCATTCCCAATGAACATGCCTACATGGCGGCGATGACATTGGACAATAACCTTTGGATGGAGGCGTATGAGAAGAGGGTGGTGATAATCAGTCCGGCGCATGTGATCTCGACATTGCGGTTGATTGCTCAGTTATGGACGCGCGACAAGCAGACAAAAAATGCTTTGAAAATAGCCGAAGAAGGAGGCAAGCTGTATGACAAGTTCGTGGGTTTCGTGAACGATATGCAGACTGTAGAGCAAAGCCTCGGAAAGGCAAGCGAGGCTTATGCCAGCGCTATGTCTAAATTGCATACCGGCAGAGGCTGCATCGTGTCGAAGGTGGAGAATCTGAAGAAGCTTGGGGCGAAAACCAGTAAAACCTTGCCGTCAGATATGTTGCCGGAATAAAAAGGGGCTGCAAATGTGCAACCCCCTTGTAAATCATTATTTGAAATATATTTCCGACAAGTCGAAGCCTCTTGTGAAGGCGTCTGAGTCCATCCTCTTTTTCCCGGACTGCTGTAAAGAGAGAATCTCTAATTTGCCGTCAGCGCAGTCAACAAAAATCCGGTTCTTCTCGACGCTCACTTTGCCCGGCTTGGTGTCGCTGCATTTCATAGGAAGTGAGGTGGAGAAAATCTTCACGGAATATTCTTTGCCGTCTTTCTCGAAACTGCTCCATGCGGCAGGGTAGGGCGACAAGCCTCGAATCAGGTTGTAGATTGACTCAGCCCCTTTGTTCCAGTCGATGTGGCATGTGTCCTTGAAGATTTTCGGAGCCGGCAATGTGTCTGCCCCGCCGTCAATCAAGGCGTCCTGTGGAATTGTGGTTACGGAGTCGTTGATGATGTCGTCGACTGTCTCGATGACCATCCCTGCGCCAAGCTCCATAAGTCGGTCGTGAATGGCGCCTACGTTGTCAGTGACGGCTATGTCTATTTTTTTCTGCTGGATAATGTCGCCGGTGTCGATTTCGTGCTTGAGGAAGAATGTTGTCACGCCGGTTTCCTTCTCGCCGTTGATCACAGCCCAGTTGATAGGAGCTGCGCCACGGTATTTTGGAAGTAGCGAGGCGTGGAGGTTGAATGTGCCGAGACGGGGCATTCCCCAAACCACTTCTGGAAGCATTCTGAAAGCAATGACGATAAACAGGTCGGCATTTATTTCTTTCAGTTGGCTGACAAACGTCTCGTCTTTCAGTCTCTCCGGTTGGAGAATGCGCAGTCCCTTCTCAAGGGCGTATTTCTTTACGTCCGACTGAATCATGTGGTGGCCTCTGCCGGCTTGCTTGTCGGGCATAGTGACAACGGCAGCCACGTTGTAGCCGCCTTCTACAAGCTTGTCCAGACTTGCTACTGCAAATTCGGGAGTGCCGAAAAAAACTATTTTTAAATCCTTTTTGTCCATTATGTGTAAAAATGTTTAGTCGTCGGAGAAGTGGCGCAGCACCCGACGGTATGAGTTGAATATTTTTGATTTGGACACAAATCCAATGTATTTGCCGTTTTCTACGACAGGCAGGTTCCAAGCGTTTGTCCTATCGAATGTTTTCATCACATTTTCCATGTTGTCGCCGATTTCAATTTTTGCAGGTGGCATACACATAAATTTGCGCACAAACATACGGTCGTATAACTCGGGGCGGAACATGATGTTGCGGATGTCGTTCAGAAGGACGATGCCGAGCAGGTTGCCGTTGTGGTCGGTGACAGGAAACAAGTTTCTGTCTGACTGGGAAATTTTATGCACCATCTCCCGCAACGACATCTCGGGGTGTACCTCGATGAAGTCTTTTTCAATGACGCTGTTCATTTTCAGAAGCGTCAGCACGGCTTTGTCCTTATGGTGTGTGAGTAATTCGCCGCGCTTTGCCAGACGCATTGTATAGATGCTGTATTTCAAGAATATGCGTATAGTGCAGTATGATATTGTCGACACCATCAGCAACGGAAGAAACAGCTGGTAGCCGCCGGTCATCTCGGCGGTGAGGAATATGCCCATCAACGGGGCATGCATTACGCCCGCCATCACTCCTGCCATTCCCATCAGAGCGAAGTTCTTGCACGACAATTCTGCCCCTGGAAATAACCCGAGAGTGTTTGCGAGATAGGCGAAAAGGAAGCCTGTCATGCAGCCCACATACAATGATGGCGCGAATGTTCCACCGACGCCGCCTCCGCCGTTTGTGGCGCTTGTGGCAAACACTTTGGTGAGAATAATCAGGAACAGAAACAAAATTACGAACCAAACATTGTTTCTTAAGCTGTAGAACACACTGCCGTCAAGCAATGTCGAAGGGTCGCCTTTGAGCAATTCGGTGATGGCTTCGTAGCCTTCTCCGTAGAGCGGAGGAAAGCAGAATATCAGACCGCTGAGGATTACTGATCCGATAGCAAACTTATACCATGGATTGCGCAGCTTCGTAAACACATTCTCAACTGCGCCGATTACCTTTGTGAAGTAAAGCGACGTGAATCCGCAGACAATGCCGAGGATTATTACATACGGGATGTTGTTTGTAAGGAAAGCCTCGCTTTGGTCGAAGCTGAATTCTGGGCTATAGCCGGTGAATATGTATGAGACGGTGGCTGCCGTGATTGACGACACAAGAAGCGGCATGACCGACACTGTGGTGAGGTCGATCATCAGCACCTCTACGGCAAAAAGCATTCCGGCGATAGGCGCTTTGAAGATGCCTGCCACACCGGCTGCCGCGCCGCTGCCCACAAGCATCATCAGAATTTGCGGCGACAGGCGGAAAAGACTGCCGAGATTCGACCCGATTGCGGCTCCGGTATTGACAATCGGACCCTCGGCTCCTACCGAACCGCCGAAGCCGATGGTGATGGAGCTGGCCACGACCGATGAGTATGTGTTGTGCAACTTCAGCCGGCTTTTGTTCTGTGAAATTGCGTAAAGCACTCTTGTCACACCGTGGGAGATGTTGTCTTTGACGATGTATCTGACATATAGCCCGACAATCAGAATGCCCAGGACGGGATAGACAAGATAGAAGTAGTTGGCTCCGTCGACGTTGAAATGATTTGTCAGCAGCGACGAGATGGTGGCGATGAGGAATTTCAGCAGCAGGGCGGCGAATCCGGATAAGATGCCGATGAAGAATGCGAGAATGAGAAGAAAGGTCTTCTCGTTGATGTGGTCCTCCCGCCATTGCAGCACTCTCATCAATACTGCATTTGCGTTGTCTTTTAATTGCATCGTGTTCAGCATATCTACATTCCTTTTCCTGTCAGTACGGTTCTGACGGTGTATAAAATAATTTTAAAATCAACAAACAGCGACATGTTGTCGAGATAGATGAGGTCGTATTTTGACCGTTCTATCATCTCGTCGACATTCTTTGCATATCCATATTTCACCATGCCCCACGATGTTATGCCGGGGCGAATCTGATAGGTGAGTGTGTAGTATGGTGCGCGTTCGATTATCTGCTCTGCAAAAAATTTCCGCTCTGGTCTTGGCCCGACGAGCGACATGTCGCCCTTCAGCACGTTCCAGAACTGCGGTGTCTCGTCAAGGCGGTACTTGCGCAGCGTGTGCCCGATTTTCGTGATGCGTTTGTCTTCTTCGTTCGACAGCATCGGTACTCCTCCGCTTTCTGCGTTTGTGACCATTGTGCGGAATTTGTATATGTGGAAAGGCTTGCCGTTTTTGCCGATCCTTTCCTGTGAATATATGATGCTGCCTTTCGAGTCTTTCTTTATTGCGAATGCTATGGCGGCAAAAACCGGAGCAAGGACTACAAGGGCGGTCGCTGAGATGCAGATGTCGAACATCCGTTTCACATTCTTTTGCCATTCGGGCATATTGCTTTGGGCAATGTTTACAAACGGCTCGCCTATAATGTTGGCGTGACGGATGTTGGACGTGATGATGTCGTAGGTTTCCGGCGCAATCTTTATGGGGATGGCGAGGTGGAAAAGGTTGTTTATCAAGTGCAGGGTCTCGGAGTTTGTGCGGTTGGACGGGGCGATTATGATGCTCTGCACGTCAAGCGCCTTGCACGTCTTGTCCAAATCGGCCATATTGTCGTCGAAAGCGAGAGTCCCGACAACGTGAGCGCCGCTTTCATCTCTTGATTTTGTGATGGTTTCCAGCACTTGCGCGACTGTCGGCTTGTCGCCGATGACGAGAGTGTTGAATCTGATGTCGCCGTTCTTGATGTGGCGTAGTATGTTGTTGGCTATGACTTTTCTCGGGATGTATAAGGCGGTTCCTATGATGAGCCATAGAGAGCATATCAGCTCATAGTTGATGTTGCGCTCTGGAAGGTTGTCGTTGATTAGAATCGCGAAGTATACAACCATTGACGCGAAGAACGATGAGACGACAGTGTTGAGAAATACCTGCATCTGGGGCTTTGAAAAAGGCTTGTTGTAAAAACCCGACAGGAGGCAAATAAAAACAATGAGAAAAGGAAATAATATTTGCCCAAGCACGATGTCGTGAAACGACAGATAGGTTGTGAACGCGTCGATTTCGCGCATGGCTCCAAAGTCCTTTGTCAGGCAGTATCTGACAAAGGTGAAAACCAGCCATGACATGTTGACGGCAAGGTAATCGTAAATTATATATCTTAATCTGAATCTTTGCTCACTTTTCACGGGCGCAAAATCTTAATTGTATTGTCGGCTGACAGCATCACCACGCTTGATGGGGCATGCGGGGTCTTGTCGTCTTGCCGGTATTTCACGATGTAGTCTACAGCCGACTTTATTTCGTCGGAAATCTCGTCGAAGAATGCTGGCGAAGGCTCGCCGGCGATATTGGCGGAAGTAGAAACGATTGGCTTGCGGAGCATCTTGCACAATCGCTGTGTAAACACCTCGCGCGACACCCGTATGCCTACGCTGGAGTTGTCGCCAAGAAGTTCCTGCGCAAGGTTCAAGGCATTGTCGTATATTATCGTGATGGGTTTCTCGCTCAGCTCGTTGAGCTGGTAAGCCATCTCGGGAACTGTCTCCACATAATTCTCCACATCTTCCATTTTGCCGACAAGCACAAGCATAGCCTTGTTGTTGGCGCGCTTCTTGATTTTGTACACTTTGTCCACGGCCTCTGCGTTGGTGGCATCGCATCCAATGCCCCAGATGGTGTCGGTCGGGTAAAGTATTACGCCGCCTTTGCGCATGACCTCGACGGCTGTCTTTAAGTCTTCTTCCATAACTACAAAGATAGCACGTTTGACGGCAATATCAAAAAAAATCAGAAAAAATTGCATAAGTGCGCAAAAGTGAGTACCTTTGCGCCCGATAAACTTAATACACTTTTTATTTAAACAAAACTTAAAT
>ERZ1034876.103-NODE-103-length-56104-cov-7.894218_pt1 | contig 56104 bp, 45 predicted proteins | sample MGYA00520698_ERZ1034876 | MGnify/ENA primary metagenome ERZ1034876 (study PRJEB33766, sample SAMN09781723) | gut metagenome | biome: gut microbiome | host: Homo sapiens | place: Madagascar | study: EMG produced TPA metagenomics assembly of the PRJNA485056 data set...
GGGCTAAGTGGAAGGGTTGGGGCGTCCCTGGGCAGCAGCGGGCGCGGAGCAGTCCCGAGCCCCTGTTGGGGCGGGGCGGCCCTGAACGCTGTAAGGTGCGACGACGTCCTGCGCATCGGAGGGGGACAGGGCGGATGGTGCGGGGCGGCGGCCCTGCGCGCCGAATGATGCGCGCGGCGGCCTTGCGAGCCGCCGCGCGTTTGAGAAGGTGGCGAGATTAACTAGCAGCTGGCGAAATTGGCGAGCTCCAGCGTTTTAGCTAGATGTTGAACGCCGCGTGGTAGGAGCCACCTCAGCTGGCCAGCGCCGCACTGCCAACGTCACCTTAGATGTCGAGCGCCGCGTGGTAGGCCTCGTACACCGCCGTCGTGATATTAGAGGGCCGCACTGCATCGCCGACGACGCGCACGAACGGCGCCGCATCCCGCAGGGCATCCGCGGTATCGCTGCGCGAGCGCTGGCCGATGGCGCAAATCACCGTGTCGCCAGGAACAAGGCGCTCCTTCCCCTCCCCGTCCGCAACGACAAGGCCACCGCGCTCCACGCGCACACCGCGGGCGCTCAGGTTGACGTCGATGCCCGCGCGCTCGACTTCCGCAAGCAAGATGGGCCTATGGCGGATGTTGGCGTCGATGGCAAGCCCGTCGCGCATCTCGACGATGTGCGCACGCCTACCGAGTCGCACCTGGTTGATTGCGCATTCGCAGCCCGTCAGCCCACCGCCAAGAACGACAACCTCATCCCCCGGTTGTTCGCCTTCCAGGTACAGGTCGTCGATCGAGAGCACGCGCGCACCCTCTTCGACGGGAAGCGGCATCGGAATCGGAACCGACCCTACGGCGACAATCACCGCATCGGGCGCAATCTTCTCCGCGAACGCCGCATCGACCTCGGTGTTCAGCCGAACGTCCACCCCAAGGCGATCGAGCAGATGCGCGTAGGTGCGTCCCAGCTCGTACATGTCGCGCTTGAAAGGCAGCGCCGCCTCGGTGCGCAGGATGCCACCGAGCTCGCCCTCGCGCTCGCACAGGACGACGTCGTGCCCGCGGCGAGCCGCCGTTGCCGCGGCGACCATGCCAGCGATGCCGCCGCCCACGACGAGCACCTTGCGCGAACGGGGCGAGCGCGCGATATCCATCCCCTCGAACTCGCGCCCGATGAGCGGGTTTACCGCGCAGCGGCGCGTCTGCGTCACGGCACGCTCGGCCATGCACACGTAGCAGCGAAGACATTTCACCACGTCATCGCCACGATTTGCCATCACCTTAGAGGGTAGTTCGGGGTCGGCCAGAAGGCCGCGCGCCATGGCGACAGCGTCGGCCTGACCGCTCGCGATGATTTCCTCCATCTGCGCGGGGTCGGAAAGCCCGCCGATCGCCACGACAGGAATGCTCACGTGCTTTTTGATCTCCGCCGCCAAGTGCACGTTGCAGCCGTGGTCTCGAAACATCGACGGGTGCGTGACCGAGAAGCCGAATTGATAGGACCCTGCCGACACGTGCATGAGGTCGACCAGATCCTCGAGCGCATGGGCGATGCGGGCGCCCTCGGCCACATCGTAGCCGCCCTCGAAAAGCTCAGCTCCGCTTATGCGCAGCTCGATGGGGAATCCAGGGCCAACGGCGCTGCGCACCGAAGCGAGCACCTCGCGCGCGAAGCGGATGCGGTTCTCAAGCGGCCCGCCGTATTCGTCCTCGCGCTTATTGAAGTAGGGGGAGAGGAACTGGTTGATCAGCCAGCCGTGCCCTGCATGCACCATGACCATTTGGAAGCCGGCGCGCTTCGCGAGCGCAGCCGCCTCACCATATGCTGCAACGATGCTCGTAATCTGCTCATGCGAAAGTGCGCGCACGGGCATGCCATCGGGGCGCACGCCATCGGAGGGCCCCCACTGGCACAGGTCGCCCTTCTTCTCCTTGTCGACCATATAGGTGCCGGCATACTGCCCCGAATGCGAAAGCTCGATGGATGCGACCGCGCCGTGGCGTTTGATCGCGTCGGCAAGGTAGGTGAAGGCGCCGAGCTGACCGGGCGTCTTCAGCGACAGCCGCAACATTTGCGAGCCGTCGGTTTCGGGATGGACCACCAACTCGCTCACAGTGACGACGGCCGCACCGCCCTTTGCGCGCAGCTCGTAGAACCCCTGAGTGCGCGGCCCTGGCGTGCCCTCCGCCGTGATGTCGGTCGCGCCCATCGGCGCAGATAGCATGCGGTTTCGAAGCGTCAGGCGCCCCACCGTAAGCGGCGCACACAGATGCGGATAATCTCGCTTCATCGAACTCCCCTTCTTATCGAAAATCCCCCCGTCGCGCTGACCGGGCGTTTGCATCGCGCGGACCTCGCTGGCCGCCGGTCGCGCCCACGGGTTGCATCTCGCGGGCCGTATCGCGCTGGCCGCTGGCTCCCGCACGATTGCACCCGGCAAGCGCGACGAGCGGGTGCAGCGCCCCTCCCCGTTCGGGCGCCGCCCACCAAGCGCTGCGCAGTCTAGTTCGACGGATGGTGCTTTTCAACCCAGCCTTCGTGGTTTTCCTGACGCCCGCGGGCGATAGCGAGCGCGCCGTCGGGCACGTCCTTCGTGATGACGGAGCCCGCGGCCACAAGCGTATGCGCGCCCACGTTCACGGGAGCCACCATCATGGTATCGCTGCCGATGAAGGCACCGTCGCCGATGGTGGTCGGCCACTTCTTGGCGCCATCGTAGTTGCAGGTGATCGAGCCGGCGCCGACATTCACGCCCTCGCCGAGTGTCGCGTCGCCGATGTAGCTCAGGTGAGGAACCTTACTACTGCGGCCGATCGTGGATTTCTTGATTTCCACATGAGCGCCGGCCTTCGCACCCTCGCACAGGTGCGCGCCGGGGCGCAGGTACGCACGCGGACCGCACGTGGCCTCATCGTCGATGCGCGCCTCGATCGCGACCGTCTCGTCGATCGTGCAGCCCGAGCCGACGACGGTGTCGGTCAGGCGCGTGTTCGGGCCGATGACGGAATCCTCCCCTACCTGGGTTTTCCCCAAGAGGAAGGTCTGCGGGAGAAGCTCAACATCGGGCGCGATTTCCACGTCGGGGCCGATCCACACCGAGGTCGGGTCCCACATGGTAACGCCCGCCGCCATGTGCTCCTTGTTGATGCGCGACTGCAGGGCGCACGTCGCCGCGGCCAGCTGGACGCGCGAGTTCACGCCGAGGCACTCGGAGACGTCGCTTGCGGGAAGCGCAAGCACATCGCGCCCGGCGCCACGGCAGATCTCGAGCACGTCGGTCAGGTAGAACTCGCCCTGCGCATTATCACTTCCCACCTGTTCGAGCGCCTCGAAAAGCGCCTGCGCGTCGAAGCAGTAGAAGCCGGAATTGCATTCGGTGACGGCGGCCTCGGCGGCGTTCGCGTCCTTCTGCTCGACGATGCGCTCGACGCGTCCCTCGCCGTCGCGGATGATGCGCCCATAGCCGAACGGGTCGTCGAGCTCCATGGTGAGCACCACGACCGCCGCGTTCGAACGGGCGCGCATGTCGGCGAGCTCGCGAATGGTATCGGGCGTGATAAGCGGGCAGTCGCCCGACAGCACAAGCAGCGAGCCATCGAAGCCGGCGAGCGCTTCCTTGCAGGTGAGCACCGCGTCGGCCGTGCCGCGCTGCGCCTTCTGCACGACAACTTCGGTGTCGGACACCAAAGGCTCCACGATCTCGCGAGCGTGCCCCACCACCGACACGATACGGTCGGCGCCGGCTTCGCGCGCGGCGTCAACGACCCAGCGAACGAGCGGCTTGCCGAGAATCTCGTGCGCGACCTTGGGTTTTTTCGACTTCATACGAGTTCCCGCACCTGCGGCGAGCACGATGGCGGCAGTATTCATTGAAACGACCTTCCGATTGGTTGAAAAATGCCAGGGAAAGTATAGCGCAACCCGAAACTGACGCGTTCCCGCAGGCTGCAGGCATCCCCAAACGCACCTGATCGCGTGCTTGGGCGGCGCGAGGTGCCGCCCAAGCACGAGCGCCCCGAAGGGACACACCGCGGCGGCGCTAGCGCTTCTCCTTGAGGGAGACCGCCACTTCCGCAATGCCCTCGCACCCCGCAAGAGCCTGCTCCACCTCGCGAATGACCTCGGGATCGTCGATTTCGCGAAGGAGCCTCTCGGATGCGACGTTGGCTTCCTCGCCCGCAGTCTGCCGCTGCATCTCGCTCGGGCCGAGCGACATGAAAGCCACGCCCTGCTTCTGTGCCGACTTCGCCTGCACCGCGAGCAGCGAGAAGCCCGCGACGCCCGCGACGAGCGAGGCTAAAAGGATGCCGAGCTTCGCCGCGGCGATTGTGGCCACATCGACGTAGGCCAGGTTCGCCACAAAGATTGCCATCGTGAAGCCGACGCCGCCCAAAACCGCCGCACCGAGCATATGCATCCAGGTCACATTCTCGGGCAGACTCGCCGCCCTCAGCTTCACCACAAGGAAGCTCGCGGCCATAATGCCAAGCGGCTTGCCCACCACCAGGCCGAAGAACGCACCAAGCAGCGCCGGGTTCGAGAACAGGGCGCCCAAATCGCTGCCCGCAAGCCCGACGTTCGCGTTCGTGAGCGCGAACAGGGGCAGAATCGCGAAGTACACCCAGGGGTAGAGCAGATGCTCCAAACGCGTCGCCGGAGGCACAACCTGCTTCGATACGCGCGCCAGCGAGGAGACCGTCTTCAGATAATCCTCCTGCCCGATGACGGGTTCTTGCGCGTTGAAGGCGCTCTTCGCCTCGACGACGCGCTCGCCCGTCCAGCGAATGAAGCTCTTCACGTTCACGCGCGAGCCGGAGGGAATCGCAAACGCGAGCAGTACGCCGGCGATGGTCGAGTGCACGCCCGACATGAACACGCAGTACCATAACACGGCCCCCACCAGCAGATACGCATACAGCGAGAACACATGGCGCTTGTTCATGAGCAACAGCGCGCAAAAGACGACCGCCGCACAGCCAAGCCACGGCAAAGACGGCGCCTGCCCGTAGAACACCGCGATGACGATGATCGCGATGATGTCGTCGGCGACGGCCAAGGTGCTCAAGAACACGCGCACCCCGTTCGGCACGCGATTGCCGAGAAGCGCCAAGATTCCCAGCGCGAACGCGATATCGGTCGCCGTCGGGACGCCCCATCCGCCCGCCGTGTCAAGGTTGCCCACGTTGAGTGCGGAGTAGACGGCCACAGGCACAAGGACGCCGCCCACCGCAGCGACGATGGGAAGGATCGCCTGACGGATGTTCGTCAGCTCGCCCACCGTCATCTCGTATTTGATCTCCAAGCCCACGAGCAGGAAGAACACCGCCATAAGCACGTCGTTGATAACGTGCGAGAGCGGCATCGTCGCCTGCGTCTGCCCGAACACGAAGCCGACGTCGGTGTGCCAGAAATGGGAGAAGGCATCGGAGACAGGGGAGTTCGCCACCACAAGCGCCGCGATCGCCGCAAGGAGCATCGCACCCGCCGCCTTCGTGGACGAGCTCGTGAACTGGATGAGCTTGCGATAGCGGGCCTGATGGCGCTGCACTTCGCTGATGTAGATGCGCCCCGGATCGGGGTTTTGCGCACTGGGGTGCTCGGGTGCTGCAGACGCATCGTGAGCCACGCCTTCCGCAGAGCTCGCTTCTTTGTGCGCAGGTGAGGCGCAATGTTCGGTCATGGGAAATCCAATCTATGCGCGGGCAGCGCATACCACGGGGTCGGGCGTTTGTTGCATTATCCCTCAAATAACGGGTTCTTAACTTGCAAAACCCCCTTTCACCTGCGATTGTAAGAGAAGCGTTGCCAAAATGGTCGCAAATACTCATCTCGCCCGACGCCGTTTTGCGCTATGCTGTACCTATCAGCTTCGAGGTAAGGAGCCAACATGTTCCATGCAGACGGGTATCGAAATCGCAGATAAACCCGCATGGACAAGGGCATCCTCCCAGGCTGTTTTTTATTCGCCACGATTGTGAGGTGGTAACTATGAGCATTACCGTATCCGGCCGCAAAATGCCTGTAACCGACGCGCTGCGCGCCTATGCCGAGGAGAAAATCGGCAACTCGATGAAGGTCATGGATATCGACCCCCTCAACGCCGAAGTCGTCCTGAGCAAAGAAAAGAACCCGGCGAACCCCTGCCCCGACACCTGCGAAGTCACACTGCGCACGAAGGGCCACATCATCCGCGTGGAAGAGCACGAAGACGATATGTACGCAGCCATCGACGTCGCCGCGGCGAAGGTGCTGCGCCAGCTGCGCAAGTACAAGACGCGTGTCATCGACCGCAAGACCCGCAACGGCGAGAAAACCGTCGATGCCTCGCCCATTCCCGTCTCCGAAGGAGAGCTCGACCTCGACGGGCTTATGAGCGAGCTGTCCGACGACGAGGTCGTGCGCGTGAAGGAAATCGAGTTCGCGCCGCTCACCGAGGAAGAAGCACTCGTGCAAATCGACCTTCTGGGCCACGATTTCTTCGCTTACACCGATCGCGACACGAACTTGGTGAATGTTCTTTACCGTCGCGACAATGGAGGTTACGGCCTTTTGAAGCAGAAGGAGTAGCGATAGGGTACAATACCTTCGCTAGTTCACTGTGAGAAAGGATGCCTTCAATGGCTACGCTTGATACCGTTAAAGAAGTTCTCGAATCGAACCTCGACATCGACCCCGAGAACGTGACCGAAGACGCCACCTTCGAGGACCTGGGAATCGACTCCCTGGACATGGTCGAGCTCATCTGCGATCTCGAGGAGAAGTGCAGCGTCGACTTCGGCGAGCCGGAAGGCCTCACCACCGTCGGTGACCTCGTCGAGTACATCGACAACCTGTAAGGTTTCACCACCGCAACGAAAGAGCCCGCATCTGCGGGCTCTTTTCTTTTTGGGGAATGCGCGGCGGGGCGAAAACGCGTACGGCAACGGGAAAACGCGAGGGCACGCACAGTGGCCACAACAAAACGCGAGGACACGCGCGGTGACTTCGACAAGATGCCGCTGACGCGCACGCCCGCGTCAGCGGCATGCTTACGGGCGATCGCGGCGAGAAAGCCACGCGAGCACGGCGGCGGCCGCGACGAGCAGGCAGATCGTCGCCACGCGTCCGACGCTTAAGGACTGATACCCTACAGCGAAAATGCCCGCCCCGAACGCCGCCAGTACCACGCAAAGGACGGAGAGCCATTTCAGGTAGTGTTTCCTCTCCATGCTACGCCACGTCTTCCTCGCTCAAGCGGCCACGGAACGTGCGGTAGACGATGACGTGGTACACCAACACGAGCGGCACGCCGATACACGCGATGCCCGTCATCCAAGCAAGAGAAATCTCCGAGGATGCTGCCGTCGCCGCGGTGATCGAGGCGCCCACGCCGGCGGGATCAGCAACGACGAGCGTCGGAAACATCGACGTCGCCAGAAGCCCGATAAGACAGACCGCGCCTGCGGACTGGGCGAGAAACGCGCCCAAGTCGCTCCCCTTCGCGCGGCCCAGGTATATCGATACGATGAGGGCAATCACGAAGAGAGCGGCGAACACGCAGGCAACAGGCCACATCACAGGCTCGATAGCGGGACGGACGACCCCGAGCGTTGCGGCGCCGCAGACAACAAACAGCACGAGCGTCACAATCTGCAGAATGCCCCCGAGCTTGCGCGCCCGCGCACGAAGGTCACTCCCCTCGGGCGTTTTAAGCGCAATCCACAAGCACCCCGCCGTCAGGCACATCGCGAAACCGAGAAAGCCGACAAGCAGCGTGTACGGGGTGATGAGCCCCAGAAGAGGGACGCCTGAATAATCCCCGTTCGCCGCCATGGGAATACCCGCGAACGCATTGCCCACAGCAACCCCGAGCAGAAGCGCCGGTAGGAACGATCCCGCGATGAAGCACACGTCCCACACGCGCGACCAGCTGGCGTCATGGGCGCGGAACTCAAGCGAAACGGCGCGTACGATAAGCCCGAAGAGCACGAGCATCACCGCGAGGTAAAAGCCCGAGAACGTCGTGGCGTACGCCGCGGGAAACGCCGCGAACAACGCACCGCCCGCCGTGAGCAGCCAAACCTCGTTGCCGTCCCACACAGGGCCGATGCTGCGGCGGATATACGCGCGCTCGGTCTCGTCCTTCGCGAGGACCGGGTAGAGCACGCCCGCGCCCAAGTCGAATCCGTCGAGCACGAAATAGCCCGCGATCAGCACGAAAATCAGGAAGAACCACAGTATCTGAAGAATCGTCATTACTGCTCACCACCCTTTTCACCTGCACCGGCAACCGCAAGATTCCCATCGGCCGCCTTGGCGGCACCCTCATCAGGCCCCTGCTTCACGAAATGGGAGATGACGCGCACCCAGCCGATGAGGAGGAACAGATAGACCGCAAGGAACAGTCCCAGCGTGATCAAAAGCTCAGGCGCCGACACGGATTGGGAGATCGCGTCGTTCGTCAAAAGAGCCACGCCGTCGGGACCGGTCGTCGAGGGATAGACAACCCACGGCTGACGCCCCACTTCCGCCGTAATCCAGCCGACCTGGATAGCCACGAACGGGAACAGCGGCGAAATGACGAACAGCTTCTGCAGCCAGCGCATCGAACGAACGCGCTCGCCGCGCATGGTGAAGACAATCGCGAGGATCGCCGTCACCATGATGAGCCCATACATGGCGACCATCAGGTGATACGTTTGGAACACAAGGTTCACGGGCTGATCGGCGACGTTCATGTCGGAGTACTTCTCCTCCTGCGCGAGCGAATGCAGGCCCTTGTACTCGGTATCCCACGTGCCGGTTGCAAGGAAGCTCGTCCCGCCGGGAATCGCGAACGGGGTGATCACTTTCTCATTTTCCTCGTCCACCCAGCCGAACGCGTAGAGCGGCGGCACCTCGTCGTTGTACATACCCTCCATCATGGCGAGCTTGGTGGGCTGCTCTTCGGACACCTGAACGGCGGACGCGTGCGCGGTCACGATCATGGCGCACGAGGCGACGATGCCGACAACAGCACCGATGCGCACCGTCTTCATGGCGAAGTCGGTGTGCTTGTTCTTGAGCAGGTACCACCCGCCCAAGGCGAGCGACGTGAACGCACCGATGATCAGCAGCGCAACGATCACGTGGAAGTAGCGCGGGGCAATCGAGGGGTTCATGGCTGCTGCGAGGAAATCGGTGATGATAGCCTTCTTCCCATCGGCTGCGAGCTCGGCGCCGGCGGGCGTCTGCATCCACGAGTTGGCGATGAGAATCCAGAGCGCACTCAAAAGGGAGCCTGCCCACACAAGCCACGCCGACACGGTGTAGAACTTGGGCGAAACCTTGTTGCGACCGAACAGCAGCACGCCCAAGAACACCGACTCCAGGAAGAAGGCGAACAGCGCCTCTGCGGCAAGCGGGGCGCCGAAGATGTCGCCTACAAAGCGCGAGTAATCTGCCCAGTTCGTGCCAAAGGAGAACTCCATCGTGATGCCCGTCGCCACGCCAATGGCGAACGTCGCGGTGAAGATCTTCACCCAAAGGCGCACCGCCGCGCCGTCCTTCTCGTCGCGCGAGCGGTAGTACTTCGTCGCGAAAATCGCCGTGATCAGGCCCAGCCCGATCGAGAGCGGAACAAATATGAAGTGGTACGCAACGGTGAGCGCAAACTGGATACGTGAGAGCAAAGCAACGTCGGTCAAGATATCCATAACGCAACCCCCTCCTCTTCGCATATGCGATGGTTGATTATTGGATGCCAGGATAGCACATTATCGATAACAGTTCTCATTATTATTGGGAATTATTTTCGATAATGTCACTTACAGGAAATCCCTCTGCAAACGAACAGCAAAAGCCTAGCCCCGTCGCGCGCAGTAGCCAAGCGCCGTATATGCGAAATGTTGTCGGAAAACCCTACGACTGCAGAGAGCCGCTATCCGCAGCGCGAAGAAATGCGGCCTTGACATCGGCAATCGAGTAGAGGCTGCCGAATGCGCAGATAAGGCCTTCGGAGCCGGCGATTCTGCGTGCAGCAGAGACGGCATCGTCGAAATCGCCCGCAACCTCAATCGTTGCGCGAGCGCCGAGTTCACCGCATGTCTCGCGAATCGCCTCAGCGAGATCGGCCGCATCGAGAGCACGCGGATTAGGCGGCGTCACGCACACGAAGGCACTCGCCAGCGGCGCGACTGCCCGAAGCATCGAGCGATAGTCTTTATCGGCAAGGATACCAACAAGGAATACTGGCCTTTTATCGGGGAAAACGTCGCGCAGCGAATCGGCGAGCACACCCGCGCCCTGCGGGTTGTGGCCGCCATCGATCACCACGGTCGGCATACCCGCTGGTTGATCAAGCACTTCAAAGCGCGCAGGCCACCGCGTCTCGGCAATTCCGCGCGCGATAGCCTCATCAGGAATCTCCCAGCCGCGCTCGCGCAGCGCACCAGCAATTTCGATAGCCATCGCCGCATTCGAAGGCTGATAAGACCCCAAAAGCCGCGTCGCATACTCCCGCCCGCGATAGGAGAACTGACGCATGGGAACAGCACTCTCAACCTGCGACATAGGGGTTTGGTGGGCATATGCCATGCTCAAACAGTCCTGAGCTCGCACGAACGTGCCAGAGGGCACGTTCGGCTCGTGCGGAACTGCGCGTGGCATACGCCCACCAAACCCGGCATCGAACCCTGCCCCTGCCTGGAGCTCCTGAGCATGAGGGGCGTGCTTGAAAGCGGTCCCGCAGCCCAAATCACCAGCGGCCCCCACCTGGCGACCCCGCGCGGGGGGTTCCGCGCGCAGTTCCGCAGCGCAGCGAGGACTGTCTGAGCACGGAGCCTTCCGTGCGGGGTCGCCAGTCTCGCAGGTTGAGTCTCCCTCGGCCCCCACCTGGAGCTCTTGAGCATGAGGGGCGTGCTCCGCGCGCAGTTCCGCAGCGAAGCGAGGACTGTTTGAGCACGGAGTATGCCCCTCGTGCTCAAGAGCGGTATCGCGAGTCAGCAGCGCAGCGCCCCTCGTCACCTTCCCCACCGAAAGCATCGAGAAATCAGGCACGACGAGCTTGTCGCCCACACGCCGTGCCGCATCTTCCACTACTTCCATGGCGGAAGGCTCCTGCGGCCACGACACCACGGTTGAACCCTCTTTCACAATGCCCGCCTTCTCGTGGGCAATCTCGGCAAGCGTGTTGCCGAGCAGGTTCGTGTGGTCGAGCGCAATCGACACGATTGCCGCAACCTCGGGCGCAGCGATGACGTTGGTGGAATCGAGCCGGCCGCCAAGCCCCACCTCGAGCACCACGATATCGCAGCCGACGTGCGCGAAATGCACGAGCGCCACGGCAGTCATCAGCTCGAACTCGGTGGGGTGCTCGCCACCTTCCGCCTCCATCGCCTCGGCACACTCGCGCACACGAAGCGTTGCAGCCGTGAGGTCCTCATCCGAGATGTTGCGCCCGTTCACACGGATGCGCTCATGGAAGGTCTCCACGTAGGGGCTCGTGAAAAGCCCCGTCTTAAAGCCCGCCTCCGCGAGGATTGACGCCGTGAAGGCGCAGGTCGACCCCTTGCCGTTCGTGCCAGCGACATGGACGAACTTCAAGCGATCCTGAGGGCGCCCCAGCCGATTGAGAAGCTCGCGGATGCGCTCAAGGCCGAGCCGGGACGTCAGCCAACGGGGCGTGTTGATGTATTCGATTGCGTCGAAAGGCATGCTTCCACCTTTTTAGAGAAGTTTTTGCTGCGAGAACGATTCATTCTCTTTTGCTGGAGAAGGCTGCGGCGCAACCCCCAACTCATCAGGGGGAACAGGAGCGACCGAGCGCACTTGCGGCACCCCGTCTTCCCCACCCGGCTGCGAACTATCGGGGACGGCGGCAACGATGCCTGCCTGGCGCAAAAGCTCGCCGAGCGTCGCAAAATCGTTCTCCAACGCCTCGCGCTTGCTGCCGTCGTAGAGCGCGGCCGCGGGATGGTAGATTGGGAAGACGCTGAAGCGGCCCGCATGCTGCAAGGTCCCATGCAGCCGCGTGATTCCCACCTCGGTCTTCAGGATGAACTGCGTGGCGAACTTGCCGAGCGTCACGATGAAGTCGGGCATGATGGTTCGCGTCTGTTCGCGCAGGAAAGGCGCGCACAGCTCGATTTCCTCAGGCCTTGGGTCGCGATTTCCGGGAGGGCGGCATTTCAGCACGTTCGCGATGTAGACGTCGTCGCGGGAAAGCCCCGCGATCGCAAGCAAGTCGTTGAGCATGTGCCCGGCGGCGCCCACGAATGGTTCGCCCTGCAAATCCTCATTGCGACCAGGCGCTTCCCCTACGAAAAGCACACGGGCGCGAGGGTTTCCCACCCCGAACACCGTTTGCGTGCGCCCCTGCGAAAGCGGGCAGCGGCGACAAACTTCCACCGCGGCGCGAATCTCGGGAAGGGGTATGTGCGGCTTGCCCATCTATACGTACACCTTCGGCAGGCGCATTCCAAAGGCGCAGGCCAGCTCGTAATGGATCGTGCCGAGCTTGTTCGCCATGTCGTCGAGCGTCACCACGGAATCTCCCTGGCGGCCGACGATGACCACCTCGTCGCCGATCTGCGGGTCGAGGCGGCGACGGGTGCCGTACGTGCGCAAGTCGACCTCGAACATGCACTGGTCCATGCAGATGTTGCCCACCTGGCGCACGCGCGTGCCGTCGACGATGAAGTCGGTGCGACCGGAAAGACCTCGGTTCAAGCCGTCCGCATAGCCGACGGGCACCGTGCAGATCTTCACGCTGCCGGGGCTGCGGTAGTTCAAGCCATAACTCACGCCCTCGCTCATGGGAAGCGTGCGCGTGTCGGTGATGCGCGCATGGACGCTCATCGCGGGCTTGAGGTTGATCATCGAGCGCGTTTCCTGACAAGTGTGCAAGCCGTAGAGCGACACGCCCCACCGCACCATGTCGAAGTGGACCTGCGGATAGCGGACCGTCGCGGCGGAGTTCGCGCAGTGCACGATGCCGGGGTCGATGCCCACCTCGCGCAGTGCGGAAATCGCCTCCATGAAGCGCTTCACCTGGATGCCAAAGTCGAGCGTTCCCTCGCAGTCCGCCGTCGCGAAGTGCGTGAACGTGCCCACCAGATCGAGCGCACGATGGAAGCTCACCTTCCGCATGAAATCGACCACATTGTCATAGCGTACGCCGATGCGGTTCATACCCGTGTTCACTGCCAGGTGGAACGGTGCGCGAATGCCGTACTCGTCAGCCTTCTCGGCGTAGGCAATGGCGAACTCGGGCGTGTAGATGGACGGCATGATATTGTAGGCGAGCAGCAGGGGCGCCGCCGTCGCAGGAGGCTCGGACAGAAGCACGATTGGCGCCCCCACCATGCCCTCGCGCAGCTTGATGCCCTCGTCTACCGTAGCGACAGCCAGGTAGTTCGCGCCCGATTGCAACGCGGTCTTCGCAACACGCACAGCACCGTGACCGTACGCGTCGGACTTCACCACGGCGAGAAGGCGCGTGCTCGGCTTGATGAGCGATCGCGCGACACCGACATTGTGGCGGATGGCCGAAAGATCGATTTCCACCCATGACCAGCGACGATCGGTTTCAGGAATCAGGGCGAGCTGGTCGGGATCGAACACAGGCTTTTCCGCCTGCTCATCCTGGGCGCCAGCCGCGCTCGTCTCATCGAGGGTCATCGCGCCAGACCGCCGTGCAGATTGTTGTTGCTGCTGTTGAGCTTTGCGAGCGAACCCCGTGAAGCCGTTGATGAGCTCCTCCACCGCTTCCAAGCCTTTCTCGTAACCTGTTATCGGTTGCAAAGTATAGCACTCATGAAAAACGCGCCCGAGCAATCAGGCTGTTCGGGCGCGTTTCGAAACAAAGCGGCAATAAAGCGGCAGGGGAATTAGTGCCCGCCGCCGGCCATCATCTTTACCGCATGGGGAAGGGCAGCGACGATGCCATCCCAATTCTCGCGGGCGGCCTTCTCGCTTCCTGGTAGGTTGATAACGATGGTGTTGCCGCGCTGCATGCAGATTGCGCGCGAGAGCATCGCGTAGGGAGTGATCTGCAGGCTGTGGTAGCGCATAGCCTCGGCGATGCCGGGAACCTCGCGCTCGCACACGTCGCGCGTCGCCTCGGGGGTGTTGTCGCGCGGGGACAAGCCGCTTCCACCGCAGGTGAGCACGATGTCAACCTTCAAATCGTCGGTGCAGCGCTTGATGGCGGCGGCGATTCCGGCGCGATCGTCCTTCACGATCATGTGCGTACGGCAGGCCCAGCCCTGCTCTTCAATCAGCGATTCAAGCGCGTCACCTGCGGTATCGCACTCGGGGCCGCGCGTATCGGAACAGGTGATGATGGCGAATACCGGTTTCTCGACACTCATGGTTTTATCCTTTCATCTTCCATCGGCGCCTCTGCGGCGCGAAATCGTAGGGTTCTTTTAAATCAGCACTTCCTCGGAGACGTCGAGCAAGACGCAGTCGATCATCGAGCCTGCTGCGCGAGACTCCAGCCCCTCGGGCATAATCGCCATGCAGTTGCTGCGTTGAATCGGCCCGAAAAGCCCCGAGCTCTGATTCTGCGCGGGGGTGACCAGATAGCCTTCGTCGTCTTTCGTGAGCGTCGCGCGCAAGAAAATGCGGCGCGGATCCTTCTTCTTGGTGTCCTGGGACAAACGTGCGCGAACGACAGGACGGTTGAAGTGGCTATAACCCTGCATCTTGCGCAGCGCCTGACGAACGATCATCTCGAAGCCACAGTACGCCGCGGCGGGATTGCCGGGAAGACCGAAGACGGGCGTACCCTTCACCAGACCGAACGTCTGAGCTTTGCCGGGACGCATGTTCACGGTGGTCATGAGCAGCTCGCCCGTTCCCTCCACCACCGGCTTGATGAAGTCGAAATCGCCGTTCGCTGCACCGCCGGTCGTGACGACGAAATCATAGGTTTCCACCGCGTCGAACACCGTCCTCTCAAGCGTCTCGTAGGTGTCCTCCACGATGGGAAGGATGGTGGGAATGCAGCCAGCAGCCTTCGCGCATGCCGCGATGGCAAGACTGTTCGAGTTGCGGATCTTTCCAGCAGAGGGGACCTCGGAGGGGTCGATGAGCTCCGATCCAGTTGCCGCGATGGCGACCTTCGGACGTCGATAGACCGGCACCTGCAGCACGCCACAGCCAGCAAGGAAGCCGACGCCAGCTGAGCTGATGACCTCGCCTGCATGGACGATGACCTCGCCTGCATGGGCCTCTTCGCCCGCTTCGCGGATGTTGTTGCGCAACTTAGTCGGGGCGGTGAATGAAACGCGACTGCCCGGCTTGCCGTCGCCCGAAACGACGCCGACGATCTCGTACTTCACCACTGCGTCCGCGGCGTCGGGAACGGGCGCGCCCGTCATGATGCGCACGCACTGGCCCGCCTCGATCGGCCCGTCGTACACTTCACCAGCGCCGATTTCGGCAATGACGTCGAGTTCCACCGGCGCGTCCTCGCTCGCGCTCTCGAGCTCTGCCGCATGCACCGCGAAGCCATCCATCGCCGAGTGCGCGAAGGGCGCGATATCGATGTCGCTCGCTAAATCGGCGGCCGACACACGGCCCACGGCGTCGAGAACCTCGACCACCTCCGTCGAAAGCGGCGCCACGTTCGCGAGAACGAGCGCTTGCGCCTCTTCCAGAGAAATCATCTCTGTCATCGAATCCCCTTTCATAGAAAAACGCGCCGCCGCGAAAGCGACGGCGCGCACACGTTCGATGGCACCTATTATAGCGGTTCGACTCGAAAGGCCACCGAGCGATTTCTTCTTACGCTTGTGGCACCTTGATGTTGTAGAACGCGGAAAGGCCTGCATATTCGGCCTGATCGCCCAGCTCTTCCTCAATACGGAGAAGCTGGTTGTACTTCGCGACGCGATCGCTTCGGCACGGCGCGCCGGTCTTGATCTGGCCGGTGTTGCAGGCAACGGCCAAGTCGGCGATGGTCGTGTCCTCCGTCTCGCCCGAGCGGTGGCTCATGACGCACGCATAGCCCGCGCGCTTCGCCATCTCGATCGCCTCGAGGGTCTCGGTGAGGCTGCCGATCTGGTTCACCTTGATGAGAATCGCGTTCGCGCAGCCGAGCTGGATGCCCTTCGCAAGGCGCTTGGAATTCGTGACGAACAGGTCGTCGCCGACGAGCTGCACCTTGTCGCCAATGCGGTCGGTCAGCGCCTTCCAGCCGTCCCAGTCCTCCTCGGCCATGCCGTCCTCAATCGAGATGATGGGGTACTTCTCGACGAGCGCTGCCCAGTAGTCGACCATTTCGGCGCTCGAAAGCTCGCGGCCTTCGCCCTTAAGCTCGTACTTGCCCGTCTCGGCGTTGTAGAACTCGGTGGAAGCCGGGTCCATCGCGAACATGATGTCGACGCCCGGCTTGTAGCCCGCAGCCTCGCATGCGCGGACGATGTACTCGAGCGGCTCCTCGTTGGTGGTGAAGTTCGGCGCAAAGCCGCCCTCGTCACCTACGCCACCGCCAAGGCCGGCCTCGTGCAGGACCTTCTTCAGCGTGTGGTAGATTTCCGCGCACCAGCGCAGCGCCTCGGCGAATGTGGGCGCGCCAACCGGCATGATCATGAATTCCTGGAAGTCAACGTTATTGTCAGCGTGCACGCCACCGTTCAGGATGTTCATCATCGGCGTGGGCAGCACATGCGCCCCGATGCCGCCGACGTACTTGTACAGGGGAAGCTGCGCTGATTCGGCTGCCGCCTTAGCGCAGGCAAGCGATGCGCCCAGGATGGCATTCGCGCCAAGCGCACCCTTGTTGTCGGTGCCATCGATCTCGAGCATCGTCGCGTCGATAGCGCGCTGATCCTCGGCCTCGAAGCCGATAAGGGCCTCGGCGATTTCCTCGTTGACATGGGTCACAGCGTCCAGAACGCCCTTGCCCATATAACGATGCGTGTCGCAATCGCGCAGTTCGACAGCCTCGAATGCGCCCGTCGACGCGCCGGAGGGAACCGCAGCGCGACCGAACGAGCCGTCGTCAAGCGCCACTTCAACCTCAACCGTCGGGTTTCCGCGAGAGTCGAGAACCTCACGCCCGAATACGTCGATGATCATGCCCATGCAAAACCTCCCTGAAGGATTCTTTTCGTCCGACCGACGCAAACGCGGCCGAAACCTAACAGGGAAACTATACCACTACAACCGCGTATAGCCCCGCACCCGCACCTGAACCGCCCGCCTGGGCGCGTCTGCGGGGAACGTACGCAGGCGGAACGGCGTTCTAGAAGAAGAGAGCGAGAATCGCACAGGCCGCAATACCGACGGCGATTGCCGCCACCCCCCGAATGCCGAGATGCGATTCCTCAAGGGCACTTCGACGCCCATCCTTCGTCGGAGCGCCGTAGCAACGTGCGTCCATGGCTGCCGCCAGACGATCTGCACGGCGGAAGAGTGCAACGAAGAGCGCGACGAACACGCGCCCCCATGCGCGCAGCGTCACGACAACGCCCGACCCCGAGAAACGGGCGCATCGCGACCACTGCGCATCGTGAACCTGGCACAACTCCTCAGCCGTCACGGGAATGAAGCGAAGCGCGATTGAGAGGGCGCACGCAGCATCGTCAACGGGAATCGGCGTGCGTTTGAGGGGAGCCATGAAGCTCGATGCCGCGCTCATCATCTCCGTCGAGGTCGTCGTGAAGTTCACAAGCAGACTTGCATACACCAAAATCACGACACGGATCGCGTTAAACGCCCCCTTGGCGAAGCCAGCGGGAACGAAGCCGAACGACCCCGCAAGGGCAATGGGGTCGAACGCCGCGAAGGGGGCAGCCATGGACACCTCTGCGTCTGAAAGGTATATCGGCGACGAAACATCCCAGGTGAAAGAGCAGAACGCAATGGCAACGGCAACCAAGACGTACGTCGGTGCCGCAAGCACGAAGACACTTCTGAAGGGGACACGGCTTATCGCGTGAGCAAGCGCATACAGCACCGCAGCAATCACGAGCCCCGTCCAGGTCTCAAGGAGAAACAGGGTGATCGAGTACGCGAGGAGCAGCGCGATCTTTATGCGCGGATCAGTCCGATGGAGAGGCGATGCCCCGAAATGATATGTCTTCACAGCTAAATGCACGCAAGCAGTATACCGACCAAAGTGCGCAGGACAGCGTTAAGTCGGCCCAAATGCAAAAAGAGAGCCGAGGCAATGCCTCGACTCTCTCGTACATCCCATAGGGGAAAGGCTACTCAGCCTTCTCCTCGGTTGCGGCCTCCTCGGCAGGAGCAGCTTCCTCGGCGGGAGCAGCCTCTTCGGCAACTTCCTCGGCCTTGGCTTCCTCAGCAGCCTCGACCTTCTTCGGAGCAACCTTCTTGGCAGCCGGCTTCTCCTCGGTCTTGGCCTTCTTGGAAACAGGCTCAGTGCACAGCTCCATGATGACCATCGGAGCATTGTCGCCCTTGCGGAAACCCAGCTTCATAATGCGGGTGTAGCCGCCCTGGCGATCGGCGAACAGACCCTGCTCAACCTTCTCGAAGATCTCGCGAACGAGCTCTTTGTCGTTGCCAAGAGCTGCGATAGCGAGACGACGGGAATGCAGGTCGCCCTTCTTCGCCCAGGTGATGATTTTGTCGACGTCAGGACGAATCTCCTTGGCGCGCGACTCGACCGTCTTAATACGGTCATTCAGGAAAAGGGCTTTGACAAGGCTGCGCTTCATGGCCTTAGTGTGGCTCCAGTCGGTGCCGAGCTTGCGCCCCTTCTTGTTGTGTCTCATGATCTCGGTCTCCTATTGCTTCAAATTGAGGTCCATGGAAATGAGTTTGTCCTTCACTTCCTCGATGGACTTCGCACCAAAGTTCCTGATGTTCAGCAGGTCGTTCTCGGAGAACTCGACGAGCTGACGGACGGAATGAATGCCAGCGCGCTTCAGGCAGTTGTAGGAGCGGACGGAAAGGTCCAGGTCCTCGATCTGCTTGTCGAGCTCGGCATTGGACTCCTGACCCTCGGGCGCGAAGATGGAGGGAGCTTCCTCCCCTTCTTCCTCGTCGGTATTCGAAAGGCTCAGGAACGCGCCCATATACTGGTTCACGATGTTCGCAGCACGGCACACGGCCTCAGTCGGGGCGATGCTACCGTCGGTCTCGACTTCGAGGACGAGCTTGTCGTAGTCGGTACGCTGACCAACGCGCGTATCGGACACGTTCAGCGTGCAGCGGCGAACCGGCGAGAACAGCGAGTCGACATGGATGACCCCGATGGGATCCTCCGTGCGCTTGTTGCGCTCGGCGGAGACATAGCCGCGGCCGACGCCAATGCGAATCGTCATGTCGAGCGTGCCGCCGTCGGCGACCGTCGCGATGACGTGCTCGGGGTTCACGAGCGTGAACTCGGTCGGAACGTCGAGGTCGGCGCCGGTAACCGTGCACGGACCCTCGGCGAGCACGTGAGCGGTCGCCTCGGTGACGTCATCGTTCAGAGCCGAGAAGACAAGGCCCTTCACGTTCAGCACGATATCGGTGATGTCCTCGATAACGCCCTCAGCCGTGGTGAACTCATGCTGCACGCCCTCGATCTGGATGGCGGTCGCTTTCGCGCCGTCAAGGGAGGAGAGCAGCACGCGACGCAGGCTGTTGCCAAGAGTATGGCCGTAACCGCGCTCGAGAGGCTCGACAATGTAGCGAGCCACTGTGTCGTTGACTTCTTCCGTTGTTACAGTAGGCCTCATGAACTCTGTCATGTTTTAAAAGCCTCCTTACTATGCTGCGATTACTTCGAGTAAAGTTCGACAATAAGCTGTTCGTTAATGTCCAAATCGATTTGATCGCGCTGCGGAAGGGCCAATACGTTGCCCTGCAGTTTCTCGATGTCAACCTCGAGCCAAGCAGGAACCTCGAAACGAGCGTTGGAAACGAGAGCGCTCTTGATGACGAGGAGCTCCTTGGATTTCGGAGCCACGGAGACGACGTCGCCGGCCTTCACGCGGTAGGAAGGAACGTCGACACGACGGCCGTTGACCATGATGTGGCCGTGGGTGACGATCTGACGAGCTTCCTTGCGGGTGCGGGCGAAGCCGAGACGGAAGATGACGCTGTCGAGTCGGGACTCGAGGATACGCATCAAGTTCTCGCCGGTGATGCCCGGCATGGCCTTTGCCTTCTCGAAGTAGCCATGGAACTGCTTCTCGAGAACGCCGTAGATGAACTTCACCTTCTGCTTCTCGCGCAGCTGCATGCCGTACTCGGATTCCTTGCGGCGACGCTTGGGCTCGCGCTTGGAGGTTTTAGAGCTGCTGTACCCCAGCACAACGGGATCAAGGCCCAGCTGGCGGCAGCGCTTAAGAACCGGAGTTCTGTTAATTGCCATGGTTATATGATCCTTTCAACTACACGCGACGACGCTTGCACGGACGGCAACCGTTGTGCGGGATGGGGGTGCAATCCTGGATGCTCGCGATTTCGAGGCCAGCTGCCTGCAGGGAGCGGATTGCAGTCTCGCGACCGGAACCGGGACCCTTCACGTAGACGGCAACCTTCTTGAGGCCGTGCTCCATCGCGGTCTTGGCAGCAGCTTCCGCAGCCATCTGCGCCGCGAACGGCGTGGACTTGCGGGAACCCTTGAAGCCGACGGTGCCGGCGGACTGCCAGGAGATCACATTGCCCTGAGGATCGGTGATGCTCACAATGGTGTTGTTGAACGTGGATTTGATATGTGCGGCGCCAACGGCAATGTTCTTGCGCTCGGAGCGCTTGATGCGCGCACGCACTTGTTTCTTAGCTGCCACTTATCTGCTCCCTTACTTCTTCTTGCCGCCGATTTGCTTACGCGGGCCCTTGCGGGTGCGTGCATTGGTGTGGGTACGCTGACCGCGAACGGGCAGACCCTTGCGGTGACGAAGGCCACGGTAGCAGCCGATTTCCATGAGGCGCTTCACGTTCTGGGAAACTTCGCGGTGCAGGTCGCCCTCAACCGTGAGGTTCTCCTGGATGTAATCGCGGAGCTTGCCGAGATCCTCTTCGGAGAGGTCCTTCACGCGGATGTCCGGGTTCACACCGGTTTCCGCAAGGATCTTCTTGGAGGTCGTGAGGCCAATGCCGTAGATGTAGGTCAAGCCGACTTCAATGCGCTTATCGCGAGGAAGGTCGACACCAACGAGACGTGCCATAGGTTAATTCCCCTTCTTTCTTCCTAGCCCTGACGCTGCTTATGACGAGGGTTCTCGCAAATCACGAGGACCTTGCCATGGCGTCGGATGATTTTGCACTTGTCGCACATTTTCTTGACCGAAGGACGTACCTTCATTTCTCAATTCCTTTCGGTTATGCGTTCTCTTCTATATACAAACGTCCAGCCGCAGACGTTATTGCCGAGATTCGGCGAGGAAAACCCACGGTTCCCCCTACTTGAAGCGGTACGTGATGCGCCCGCGATTCAAGTCGTAGACGGACAACTCGACCGTGACCTTATCGCCAGGGAGGATCTTGATGTAGTGCATACGCATCTTCCCCGAAATGTGGGCCAGGATCTCGTGGCCGTTCTCGAGCTCGACCTTGAACATCGCGTTCGGCAACGCTTCAAGGACCGTGCCCTCAAGCTCGATGACATCTTGTTTCGCCAACTGTGCTCTCCTCTTAATGTGGACTTAAGACAGCAACACGAGATGATATCAAACATATGAAGTTGTGTGGGAGATTTGAGCGTAAAAGCACACAAAACCAACAAACCTGTGGTTTTCGAAATACCTGCTTGCCAGGCCCGCGGTCATGCCGCGCGATTGTCGCTCCGCTTTATCCGGAGTGGAATCGCCAGGTATTCGCGCTTTCGGGAAGCGCAGCCGCCTTGTCGGCTTTTCGTGACTGGTGCCAGCTTGGTTGCTATGGCCCCAGCCGAACGCTGCTTTGCTGCATCCAAGATGGCTGGGGTACCAGGATTCGAACCTAGATAGCTGGTACCAAAAACCAGAGTCCTGCCGTTGGACGATACCCCAGTCTGGATTGGTGCAGACCCAAAGCAGGTCTTACGCAATCGGAATGGTGGGCCGTCGGGGATTCGAACCCCGGGCCTTGGGATTAAAAGTCCCCTGCTCTGCCAACTGAGCTAACGGCCCTCTTATCCAATAGCGCAACTGTATATGCTAGCGGTGCTTCGGTGCCGCGTCAAGGAAAAAGTTCGCGATTCCGCAACACGGGAACTTGCGACTGCTCGAGTCGTCCTACGCGTTTTCGCGGAAGATGACCTCGCCAGTGTTGGGGTCCATCGACTCGAGAATCGCGAGCGACTCCAGGTGATAGCCCTGCTCGCGCAGCTTGTCGCCGCCGTGCTGGAAGCCCTTTTCCACCGCGATGCCGATGCCTTCAACCGTGGCGCCCGACTCCTTCACCAGCTCGATAAGGCCGTTCAAAGCGCAACCGTTGGCCAGGAAATCGTCGATGATGAGCACGTGGTCTTCAGGGCTTAGGAACTTCTTCGAAACGATGACGTCGAAGATGCGGCCGTGGGTGAACGACTGGATCTTGGTGGAGTACATCTCGCCGTCGAGGTTGATGGACTGGGCCTTCTTCGCGAACACGACGGGCGCGTTGCCGAAATGGCGCGCGACCAGACATGCGATGCCGATGCCCGACGCCTCGATCGTGAGGATCTTGTTCACGGGCGCACCTGCGAACAGCCGGGCGAACTCCGCGCCCATCTCGTCGATCAGGTTGACATCGATCTGGTGGTTGAGGAAGCTATCGACCTTCAGCACGCCTTCCGACTTGACGACGCCATCACGCTTGATGCGTTCTTCCAAAAGCTTCATTCCGTGCCCTTTCGTGCGCTTCCGAACCAATGAATCTGCGCGAAACAGTGTAGCAGAATTAGAACACGATACCCGCAGCAGAGACAATCGCTCCTGCCACAATGCCGACGACGAGGAGTATCGCCACGATGATGAGGTTTTGCTTCGGACGACGGTTCGCGCGGAAGAGGACGAGCAAGCCGACGCCCGCCGAGACGAGCAGGCCCGCGAACATGGCCCCCGCGCCGAGCACGCCTTCCACATACAGGTCGGCGATAACGACGCTCGCTGCGCAGTTCGGGATGAGGCCCACGATGGCCGCCACAACGACCGAAAGAGCGCTGTTCGAGCCGAGAATCTGTGCTAGCGCGTCCTCGCCTACCGTTTCGAGCACCACGTTCAAAAGCAGCGTGACGATGAAAATGAAGACCGTGACCTGGGCAGTGTGCTTGAGCGCGCTCTTCACGATGGAAGCGCCCGCATGGTCGTGATGGTGTTCCTCGTCCTTTTCAGCCTCGTAGGCAAGCTCGGGATTCTCCTCGCAGGCGTGACATTCACCGTTGCAGTGGCAGTGATCGCGCTGGCAGAGCTCGTGGATGCGTAGATGCTCTTCAGGACGATGGAGCAAACGAAGCACGCCGTCGAGCACAAGGCCCGCGACAATGCCCACGACTACCTTCGCACCCAGGATAGCGCCCATGGTGGAAAGGGGCACCTGAGCCGCGAGGAAGATGGGGATCATCTCATCGGATGTGGACAGGAGCACGGCGATGAGCGTGCCGACCGTGATGACGCGGCCCGCGTAGAGCGTCGACGCCGCCGCCGAAAAGCCGCATTGGGGCACGACGCCGAGCACCGCGCCAATGACGGGGCCCGCCTTCCCCGCGCGCTTGATAGCGTTTTGCGCCTTGTCGCCCGCCTTGTGTTCGAGCCATTCCATCGCTAGATAGGTGACGAACAGAAACGGGATAAGGTAGAGTGTGTCTTCTATTGAGTGTTCGAGGACATGCCCCGCGATATGCATGATTTCTTCCATAGCGAGGTATTCTAGCGCAGCGGCATTCGCGCAGGCGGCAACGTGGGCGCAGTTTCGCCAAGCGACAAGAAAAACAGAAGGAGCAGCGCATATATGATCGGAACCATCGTCAACACCGTGGCCATCGTCGTGGGAAGCGCCATCGGAAGCCTTGCGAAACGCGGACTTGGCGAGAAATATCAGAACATCCTATTCTGCGCGATGGGCCTTGCGGCGACGGGCCTGGGTCTTCATTCCGTTGTCGAGGGCATGAGCGAAAGCGTCTATCCCGTGCTGTTCATCGCAAGCCTTGCCATCGGCGGCGTCGCGGGCACGGCGATTGACATCGAGGGGAGATTCAACCACCTGACCGAGCGCCTGTCGAAGCCTAAGGCGGGCGAAGGCGGCAAAACCAACCTCTCGCGTGGACTTTCGACCGGCATCGTGCTGTTCTGCTTCGGCACGCTTTCCATCTTGGGGCCGATCAATAGCGCGCTTTACGGCGACGAGACGTTTCTGCTCACCAACGCGACACTCGACTTCGTGACTTCAATGGTCTTAGCGTCGTCATTCGGCATCGGCATGGCGCTCGCGGGCGTGGTGCTCTTTTGCTGGCAGAGTTCGATCTTCCTTTTGGCGCAGTGGCTCGAACCGCTTATGACCGCAAACCTGATGTGCGAGATCACCATCGTCGGCGGTTTTCTAATTCTCGCATCGGGCCTGTCCATCTTGAAGATCAAGGAGATTTCGGTCATGAATCTCCTGCCCGCGCTTTTGGTGCCACCCGTTTGGTTTGCCATCCTGCCGCTTTTGCCCCTTGAGTGAGTTATCTTTGACATCGAGCATAAGTCGCTCGTGCCTCGCGGGAGGTGTCTTAAGCGCCTCATTCCCCTTTGTCTGACGCGATTTTCCCAATGGTTTTTTCCAGCTTGCCCCTGTAAACCGAATCGGCGGAATAGAGCACTGAACAGGGGTTATGAACCGTCACGAAATCCTTTGCGACCAAAGTCACTGCGGGCGCATTTGAGTATTTGCAGAAAAGCGCATCGTGCCCGACGCAAATTCCCATCAGGATATTCAGATCCGTCTTTGCATCGTTGAGCAGCAAAGCCTGCATGATCGGATTGCAGATAACGCAATCCTCGGCCAAAGAAGGCGCGCCGATGTTCAGGTCGGCTTTCATGTTGCTTTCCAACTTGCAGCCAACTGCCTGCACTTCAAACCCAGCCTTTCGAAGGAGGTCCGCGAGGATGCGCGTTTCCCTTAGCATGGCCGTGCATGTTGCTATGCCGACAAGCGACGCCCCCATACAGGACGCAAACTTGATCGTGTCCTGAACGCGCGTCGAGTTAACCGTCTCGGCGCTGACTATCGCGGCAGATTCCATTATGAGATGGTTCTCGGGCTCGTTGTAGAGACGCAGCGCTTCATCATGCATCTCTTTAGTGATTGATGCCTGAACGCAGAAATCAGGCGCCGTCTTGTCCAGATGTTCACAAGCTGCTACTCGGCAACTCTCACAAGCAATATTGCTCATCGTCTTCAGCACCTTTCAACTCTTAGAGCGTGATGATGCTCCGTCCAGTGTCGCAATACAGCACAAAATAACACCAGGCAAGAGGAAAGACAATTCTTGACAAGCGCTCCGACCAGGGCACCTTGCGCAAAGAGCAACCGCGAAACGCGCTTTCGCCACCAAAGACAGCGAGGGCCCGCCTGGCGAGTTCAGATGGCGCGAAAGGTTGAGGACGCGAACTTCGGTACGCGAGGGATTGACGCACTTTCGCCCCGAAGACAGCGAGAAGGCCCCTGGCGGATGCGGGGCGTGCGAAAGGATTTCGACGCGTACTTCGGTACGCGAGAAATCCTTGGAGCACGCATCCGCGCCGCCAGGGGCCTTCGCAGCGTCGAGCAGTTTCGCTGGCTGTAAAGCCAGCGAAACCTATTACATCATGCCCATGCCGCCGCCCTGGCCTGCTGCAGCGAGAGCGGAGAGGTCGGGGCCGTCCTTGGGGATCTCGTTGATCGTGGCCTCGGTGATGAGGATGAGACCGGCGACGGAGGCTGCGGACTGCAGCGCCGTGCGGGTAACCTTGACCGGGTCGTTCACGCCCATCTCGATCATGTTGCCGTACTCGCCGGTTGCGCAGTTCAGGCCTTCACCAGTGGGCAGGCCCTTGATCTTCTCGACCACGACGGAGCCTTCGAAGCCAGCGTTCTGGGCAATCGCGCGAATCGGGGCCTCGAGTGCCTTGCGGATGATGTCAATGCCGACGAGTTCGTCCTTATCGGTGGTCTCGATCTTGTCGAGCTCGGAGACAACGTCGAGCAGAGCGACGCCGCCGCCAGGAACGATGCCCTCTTCGACAGCTGCGCGCGTTGCCTGCAGCGCGTCTTCGATGCGGGACTTCTTCTCCTTGAGCTCGGACTCGGTTGCAGCACCGACCTTAAGCACGGCCACGCCGCCGGAGAGCTTGGCGAGGCGCTCCTGGAGCTTCTCGCGGTCGAAGTCGGACTCGGTGCGGTCGAGCTCGGCCTTGATCTGGGCGATGCGGTCCTCGATGTCCTTCTTCTCGCCCGCGCCGTCGACGATGAGCGAGTTCTCCTTGGTGACCTTGACGGTCTTGGCGGTGCCGAGCATGTCGATGGTGACGTCGGCAAGCGTCATGCCGAGGTCCTTCGAGACGACGGTCGCGCCGGTGACGGCGGCCATGTCCTCGAGGATGCGCTTGCGGCGATCGCCGAAGCCGGGGGCCTTGATGGCGACGCAGTTGAAGGTGCCGCGCAGCTTGTTGAGCAGGATGGTGGCAAGCGCTTCGCCTTCGACGTCCTCAGCGACGAGGAACAGCGGACGGCCAGTCTTGATGATCGACTCGAGCAGCGAGACCATGTCCTGGATGTTGGTGACCTTCTGGTCGGTGAGCAGGATGAACGGATCCTTCAGGTTTGCTTCCATCTTCTCGGCGTCGGTCGCCATGTACGGAGAGATGTAGCCGCGATCGTACTGCATGCCCTCGACGATGTTCACGTCCATGCCGAACGTCTGGGAATCCTCGACGGAGATGGCGCCGTCCTTGCCGACAGCCTCCATAGCCTCGGCGATCTTCTCGCCGATCTCGGGGTCGCCCGCGGAGATGGTACCGACGTTGGCGATCTGCTCCTTGGTGTCGATGGTCTGGGCGTTCGCCTTGATGGCCTCGACGACGGCGTTGGTCGCCTTCTGGATGCCGCGGCGGATGCCGAGCGCGTCAGCGCCAGCGGTGACGTTGCGCAGGCCCTCGTTGACAATGACGTCGGCGAGCAGGGTTGCAGTCGTGGTGCCATCGCCCGCGTCGTCGTTGGTCTTCACGGCAGCCTCGCGGATGAGCTGGGCGCCCATGTTCTCAACGGGATCTTCCAGCTCGACTTCCTTCGCGACGGTGACGCCGTCGTTGGTGACAACCGGCGCGCCGTAGGACTTCTCGAGGGCGACGTAGCGGCCCTTGGGGCCAAGCGTGACCTTCACGGCATCGGCGAGCTTGGAAACGCCGGCCGCGAGAGCGGAGCGGGCGTCAGATTCGAACTTGATATCCTTAGCCATTTTTAGGCTTCCTTTCCTAGAGAGAAATCAACTAAGTAATAGACGGACTTTCGCGGTAGATTTTGAAAGCGAAATCGTTGTATGCTCGCGCCGTATGGCCTTGTTGCCAGGCGAGAAAGCGACGCGGAGCGCTTTCGGGGCTGCCGCGGAAAGCCGTCGGAAAAGCTATTCGAAGACCGCGTAGATGTCCTCGGAGCGAAGGATCATGACCTCTTCGCCGTTGACCTTGACTTCGGTTCCGCCGTACTTGCCATAGAGCACGCGGTCGCCTTCCTTCACGGGCACCGGAACGAGGTTGCCGTCCTTGTCGAGCTTGCCCTCGCCCACCTTGAGGACGACGCCCGTCTGGGGCTTTTCCTTTGCGTCGTGCGCGAGGATGAGGCCACCTGCGGTGGTTTCCTCTGCTTCGTCCTGCTTCACGATGACGCGATCGCCGAGCGGCTTCAGGTTCATCATTGCTTGCCTTCCTCTCATCAACCTTGAATCGATGGTTGTTAATACCGAGCTTTCGAGTGCTAGCACTCTTCGAACGTGAGTGCTAACAACATTGGGTTACTATAGCATTTGGGAAGGCGAATGCAAGCATTTTGCAGAAAACTTGAGCGATAGGGACTTAGGTTTTATCGAATCGCCACACTGCGTTCATAATTCACTTCGCACGCGGGGAGACGAGCCCGCTCTCATAGGCGCATACCACGAGCTGCGCCCGATCGTGCGCATCGAGCTTTCCCATGATGCGGGCGACGTGCGTTTTCACCGTTGCAGGAGAAATTATTAATTCGCCTGCGATTTCCTCATTGGTAAGCCCCCGCGCGACGAGCATGAGAATCTCTCGCTCGCGGTCGGTGAGCGACCGTATGGCCTCCCGCGCATGCGAGCCTTGCGGCATGCCCGCGCGCGGGCGCGACGCCACGAACGTCTCCACCAGACGGCGCATGACCGAGGGTTGAATGAGGGCATCGCCGCGTGCGACGACGTGGATTGCCTCGACGATGTCGTCGGGCTCGGCGTCTTTCAGCAAAAAGCCGCTCGCCCCCGCAGCGAGCGCGTCGTAGACGTACTCGTCGATATCGAACGTGGTGAGAACGAGGACGTGCGTACCTGCGAACAGCGGGTTCGATGTGATGTCGCGCGTGGCGTCGATGCCGTTTCGCACCGGCATGCGGATGTCCATGAGCACCACGTCGGGGCGGATCTTCTGGGCGAGGTAGACCGCCTCTTCGCCGTTGCGCGCTTCGCCCGCAACCGAAAGCCCGTCGTAGGAGTTGAGAATCATGCGGAATCCGCTTCTCACAAGATCCTGGTCATCGGCGACGAGGATGCGCAGCGCTTCCTTGGATGAGGCCTGGTCACTTGCGGCACGGTCGCTGCCGGCATCGCGCGCGCCGAAGCCGGAAACCGCAGGAAAGCCCGCCGTATTCCATCTATCTTCGTTCATGGGATTCCCCTTCCCCGCGCAAGGTACCGAAGCCCGAGGGTGCGTCGCCGACGGGGATGGACGCGCGAACGCGAAAGCCGCCACTGGGAAGCGGACCCGAGTCGAGGGTGCCGCCAAGCAGCTTCGCGCGCTCCTTCATGCCGTCGATGCCGTGACCGCCCGTCGAAGGCGCCCCTTTCGCAGCACCTAGCGAGCCGTCGCCGTCATCTTGCACGGTAAGCGTCGCCTTCACGCCGTCGCTTTCGAGGACGATCGACGCGTTTCTCGCGTGGGCGTGGCGGACGATGTTGGTCGTGGCCTCGCGGGCAATGCCGAACAGCGCGATATCGATGAACGCAGGCGTCGCTTCCCGGTCGTAGCCCGACACGTCGAGCGTTGCGGCAACCCCTGCTTCTCGAAGGTAGTCCGCCAAATCCACAAGGCGCGCCGTGCCCTCGGTCGGCGTGGTCTCGGCAGATGAATCCCCCGTCCTGAGCACGCCGATCATCGCGCGGATTTCCTCGAGCGCCTCTTTCGCGGTCTTGTGAGCGAGCGACACCGCTTCCTTCGCGGCGGCGGGATCGCACTCGATCAGGCGCTCGGCCGCCGCAGTTTGAATGCTGACCGCCGAAAGCGAGTGGGCCGTGATGTCGTGGACCTCGCGGGCGATGCGAACGCGTTCCTCCTCGACGCGGCGGGCAGCCACTTCCTCGCGCGTGCGCTCAGCCTCCTCGGCTCGCTGCTCGGTGGCCCGCACGGAATCGCGATGGGCGCACACGGCCAACCCACCGAGCGCCGAGGCGGCCATGAGCACGAGGTTTTGCACGTACGCCCAGAACCACAGCGCAGCCGAGGTTCCGCCGTACGTCGCCGCGGCGAGCCCTAAGGCACTCGCGACGCAGGCGATGGCCATCTCGACGCGCGAGCATTCCACGACGATAGTGAACAGAGCGACCATCGGCCCGAAGACGGCGAGCGTGGAACCATGGAAGGTGTTTTGCAGCCCGACGAACACCACGAGAGTGAACACGAAGACGAGCCAAGGGGATTTCCTGCGCGCCACGAGGGGAAACGTCGTGAGCGCAAGCGCGATGAAGGACGAGATTGCGGGAACGACCGCCTCGATACCGAGCATGCGGCGCAAGGTCTCATCAGGGAGGATGAGGCTCGCGGAGACCATGAGCTGCACGGCGCCGAAGGCGAAGGCGACCACCGCCACCGCGACGTCGATCGCCCAATCGCGCGGGGTCATTTCCTTATTATGTATGAGTACGCTGTCCATGCCCCCATTATGCGCAAACCCCGCACGGCGCGCCATACGCCATACGGGGTATCCGAGCAAAACCAGAGGCAGAATCAGGGGGCAAGACGAGCAAAGCCAGAGTTGAACGCGGGATATTGGGAGACGCGGCGGGAATCCTGCCCGATGATAAGCGCGGTGAACCCGCCAGGCGTTAGCAGCAGCCTCGAAAGGTCGACCGAAATGATATCACCGCACTTGGCAAGCGCGGTGAACCCGCTACGCGTTGGCGGTAGCGGCCTCTTTCTCCTTCGCAGCTTTCTCCGCCGCCTCCTCGGCGCGCACTTTGGCGATTTCGTCGAGCGCTTCCTGCGGGGTATACCGGCAGTGGCCGTCGCCCATCTTGGTGACGATGATGGAGTCGCCCACAGACACCGTGCCGCCGGTAACGACCTCGAAGAAGATGCCCTCGCGCGGGAAGATGCAGTCGCCCGCCAGGTAGTAGATAGCGCATTTCTTGTGGCACACCTTGCCGATTTGGGAAAGCTCGAGGGTGACCTCGTCGCCGATCTTCACCTGAGTGCCGAGCGGCAGCGCGAGCAGGTCCATCCCCTCGGTGGTGATGTTCTCGGCGAAGTCGCCCTCCTTCACATCGAGGCCCATCGCGCGCGCCTTCTCGATGGATTCCCAGGCGAGCAGCGACACCTGGCGATGCCAGTCGCCGGCATGGGCATCGCCCGTCACACCATGGTGCGGGTCGATATGGATTTGCCCACTCTCAACTGGCTTTTTACGCGTGCCCTTGCGCTCGGAGACGTTGACGGAGCGAACGTGGCCGGTGTTTTCCATGATGGTTTCTCCCCTCAGTGCGAAAAAGGCCGCCAGTCCGTGCGAGCGAGCTCGCGGCGAGGACTTGCGGCCTTTACGTAACTTCTAGTAACTGAGTAGGAATAATAGAACGCTTCGCTATTAAACGCAAGAAGGAATAATCGTTTTTCCATCGTTGCACGATTTTCGTTGCGTTTCGCGCCTTTTTGTCACGTTTCATCTCAACACAGGCTGGGAGGTCGCGGACATCTCTGCGGGGGCGCAAGGGCTCGCGCGTACGCGGGCACAGGCGGGCATGCCTGGACGCTCGCTGGAAGGGACACCCCCCTTAGCGCAGCTTCGCGCGGCGCTGCTTCCAATCGGGCATAAACGCGTCCATGAGCTGGTGGAACCTTGGGCCGTGGCCGCGCTCCAGCAAGTGACACAGCTCGTGGACGACCACATATTCCAAGCATTCCGGCGGATAAAGCGCCAACCGCACGTTGATGCAGATGCGCCCCGTCGCCGGTTGGCAACTGCCCCAGCGGCTTGTCATGTTGCGATACGCGAGCTTGCCCACCTTCACGCCCATGATCGGCTCCCACGCGGCCACGAGCGCGGGCACACATGCGCTTACCGCTTCGCGCCATGCGGCGACTTCTTCAGGAGTCGCCTGGGCCGCACGCGCCATGGGAGTTTGCGCGGCTTGCGCCATGTGAGATGCGATCCACGCGCTCTTCGACCTGATGAAAGCCTCGACTTCGGAATCCGAGACCCACGAAGGTGCCGACACGTCGATGTGCGATCCGTCGCGCGCGATCCGCAGGTTTACGTTTTTCACGCGCTTGCGGACGATATGCGCCTCGATTCCGTCTACGACCGCGATTTCGCCCGAGGGCGAGGGAGCGGGGGCGCAGGCATGCGCCCCTTTGTTGGAACGTTCGCTATTTCGCACGCGTTTTCCCTGTTCGAGCGCTTGTTTTTCACGTTCGGTCATTTTACGCGTGCGCACGGGCCCCGATTGATTGGAATACGGCACGGCGCAACCTTTAGGCGTCGAGCGCGATCTCGTAGGCGGCGTTCCGGGGAAGCCCGAACTCGGCGGCGATCGCCTTGGCGATTTCCTTGTTGCGCGCACCTTCGGCCTTGAGCTCGGCAGCGCGGTCGCGGGCGGCCTCAGCGGCATCGAGCTGAGCTGCGTCCTCCTCAGCAGCGCTCGGCTCATCGATCACGATGGCAATCTCGCCTTTGGTGGAGCCTTCTTCCGCGCGTCGGGCGAACTCGTCGCGCAGGCTCGGCAGGGTATCGCGCACCACCTCCTCGTGCAACTTGGTAAGCTCGCGGCACACCGCCGCCTCGCGCAGGGGAAACACCTGGGCCATCGACTCGAGCGCCGACGCCACGCGATTGGGGCTCTCGTAGAAGATGAGCGCCGCGTCGAGAGAGCGCAGCGCATCGAGCGTCGCCTTGCGCTCGGCGTCCTTGCGCGGGAAGAAGCCGCCGAAGTAGAAGCGAGGACACGTGCAGCCGCTTGCTACGTAGGCCGTGGCGCAGGCGGATGCGCCGGGAAGCACCTCGACGGGTGCGCCAGCCTCGCGAGCTGCGCGAACGAGCCGAAGCCCTGGGTCAGACACGCCCGGCATGCCGGCGTCGCTGCAGTACGCGATCACCTCGCCGGCAAGCACGCGCTCGGCAACCTGCGCCGCGCGGTCGCCGATAAGCGCCTCGTCCAAGCGTTCGAGCCGCTTCTCGATACCGAAGGCGGCGAGCAGCTTTCCCGTGACGCGCGTGTCCTCCGCGCAAACGACGTCCGCTTCCCCAAGCGCCGAAATCGTGCGCTCGGTCATGTCGCCCAAGTTCCCGATGGGTGTGGGGCAGATGATGAGTTTTCCAAATGCGTTAGCCATGCGCGCTAGTATAGCGCGAGCAAAACCGCGGTGCGCGGAAAGGAGCGCACCTAACATGAGAAAAGGACGCCCGCCGCGACGCAAATCGCAACGGGCGCCCTTCACGCGAGCCTCGGTGGAACTTGGAGCCGAGAGCTGTTACTTCTTGATAGCCTTGAAGGCCTCGGTCTGGGCCTTGATGCCGCGCTCGGCGGCCAGGCGCTCGATCGAGGTGGCGCCGAAGAAGCCGTCGATGCCGGGCACGTGCTCGATGACGTACGCTGCGTCCTTCGGCTCGGAAATCGGGCCGCCGTGGCAGATGACGAGCGCGTCGGGGTTGATGTCCTTCACGACCTTCACGATGCCGGTGATGATCTCCACGCAGTCGTCGAGCGTGCGCGCGGTCTCGGCACCGATCGTGCCGCCGGTGGTGAGGCCCATGTGCGCGACGATGATGTCTGCGCCGGCCTTGGTCATCGCTGCCGCCTGCTCCTCGTCGAAGACGTACGGGCAGGTGAGCATGTCGAGCTTGTGAGCCTCGGCGATCATGTCGACCTCAAGGCCGTAGCCCATACCGGTCTCCTCGAGGTTCTTGCGGAACACGCCGTCGATAAGGCCCACGGTCGGGAAGTTCTGCACGCCGTTGAAGCCCTGGTCTTTCAGCTCGGCCAGGTACTTCTTCATGACACGGAACGGGTCGGTGCCGCAGACGCCGGCGAGAACCGGGGTGTCCTTCACGACGGGCAGCACCTCGGCGCCCATCTCGACGACGATCTGGTTCGCGTCGCCGTAGGAAAGCAGGCCCGCGAGCGAACCGCGGCCGGCCATGCGGAAGCGGCCGGAGTTGTAGATGACGAAGATGTCGGCGCCGCCGGCCTCAGCCGACTTCGCCGTGATGCCCGTGCCGGCGCCGACGCCGAGCAGGATGTTGCCCTCGGCGAGGGACTTACGGAAACGATCGAGGATTTCCGCGCGGGACAGTTCAAGCATGGTGTTCTCCTTCTTTTCGAGTACTACCTTTTTCTTGCCGAACATATGCGTTCACGGCGCGCCCGCGAGTTAGAGCGGACGACGCCGATGAAGCCTGGGGGAAGGCGCCGCCGCCCCGCAGCAAGCCCGACGACGACGGGATGGCTGCGATCCGGCACGGCGCGGTGCCAGGGGAGGGAGGCGGAAGCGCGTCGCCCCCCCTTCCCGGTCGTGCTATTTCTCCATGAGGTCGATGAGCTTCTGGGCTGCGGCGATCGCGAACTCGTCGTCGTTTACGTGCGCGTCCATCTCGATGACCTCGGCCTTCGCGGGGTCGATCTCGTCCTTGAGCGTCTTGAAGAGCGCCGCGTCCTCTTCGGGGCCGTAGAACGGCTGGCCCTCGGCGTCGATCATCGACACGCCCTTGAGCGGCAGCATGACCGCGCACGGGCCGATCGACATGTTCACCTTTTCGGCGATGGCATGGCCGATCTGCTCGTTTTCCTCCGCCGTGGTGCGCATGAGCGTGACCGTGGGGTTGTGCTTGTACAGGTTTCGGGACTTATACTGCTCGGGAACGGTTTCCCACGGCCCGAAGTTAACCATGTCGTCAGCGCCGACCGACACGACGGCCGGCACGCCGTTCAAGGCAGCCGCGCTGCAGCGGTCGGGGCCTGCGGCAAGCACGCCCCCGACGACCTCGTCGCACCATTCGGTGGTGGTCAAATCGAGCACGCCCTTGATGAAGCCGCCGTTGACCAGCGCTTCCATGCATTTTCCGCCCGTGCCCGTCGCGTGGAACACGAGCACCTCGAAGCCCTTCGACTCCAGATAGGCCTGCGCCTTCTGCACGGCGGGGGTGGTCACGCCGAACATGGTCGCGGCGACGAGCGGCTTGTTGTCCTCGTGCTTGGGGGCAACGTGCTCGAGCATGCCCGTCATGGCGGCGATAGCGTTGTTGAAGATGGTCGCCGAGAAGGAGTTGATGCCCGCCACGTCGACGATCGAGGGGAACATGGCGATGTCCGACGCGCCGATGTAGGGCGACGTGTCGCCAGACGCCATGGTGGACACCATGACTTTCGGCACGCCGATGGGCAGCTTGCGCATGCCGGCGGTCGCGATGGTGGTGCCGCCCGATCCGCCCATGGAGAACACGCCGTCGAAGCGGCCGTTCGCGTAGAGCGTGGGCAGAAGTTTCTCGACGCCGCGCGTCATGGTCTCGGTGGCGAAAGCGCGGTCCTTCTTCTCCACGATGGTCGACATCTCGATGTCGACCGCCGCCGCGACTTCCGTGTTGGGAACGTCGGGCATGGTTTGCGGGTCGAAGACGCCGCAGTGGATGGTGAGGGTGTTGATGCCCAGCTCCTCAAAGCGGGCTTTCACATAGGCGAATTCCTCGCCTTTCGTGTCGAACGTGCCGATGATAGCAACTGTTTTCACACAGGCCTCCTGACGTAGGGTTTCGACTCGCTGCCCAGTTTAGTTCGTGCTCTACGGTTAGAAGACCTCGTTTGTCACTCGCCACAGCATCACGACAATTCAGCGAGGGGCGCAAGCGCGACGGCGGACGGCAGATGGGCCTGGCGAACGGAAGCAGAACGCGCGGTGGGCGGCTGAAGGGCGAGAGAGCCAGGGGAAGAGGGAGAACAGCGGTGAGGCATGCGGGGTAGATGCAAGCCGCCAGCCAAGCGGCAGGCCGAAGCGAAGCCGCGGTCTGCAACCCAAGAACAGGGCAATGAGCAGGTGATTGTCTCTTTTAGCATAGCTAAAAGAGATCGACTGGACAGTCAATGCGGGAAGAAAGGATTCCTATGGGAAAACACCAATCAGCTTGAGCCCTCGGCATTCCGAGCACCGTCAGCCATGACCAGATCACCCCTGGGGAGGAATTTTATGACCGAAGAAAAGAGCTCCGAGACTAGCGCCAGTGAAACCGACTGGGAAGCCCCTCGGCAAAACAAAGCCGTTGATACATCAAATGCAACTTCGAACGAACCCCATCAGGCAAACACTGCAGAAAGCGTCGAAGAAACAGCAGAGGGCACGCAGCCGGCTTATGGTAAAAACCCGAATACCGCAGCCGCGAGACATACCGGCGTAATCAGGCAAACACCGACCACGAAGTTTTGTCCCAAATGCGGAGCTTCATTGAGGGAAGGGATGCCCTTCTGCGGCACCTGTGGCGCGAAAGTCGGAAGCGCAGCCTCCGCACCAACGGAGACGAAGAAAAAGAGCAGCGACAAACTCAAGGCGATTGCGGGAATTGCCGCCACTGCAGTCGTTATTGCCCTAATCGCCATCTTCGCGATACCCGCCTTGACAATATCGCCGCAAGAGCTCATCACCCAAGGCGATTTTGAAAGGGCCTACAGCAAAGCGAGCGACGACCAGAAGCAAGATGTGCTCGTCGCGAATCTTGCAGCGGTCGTCTCCAATGACCTGATCGACAATTTGAAGGACTCGGATTCTTACGAACTCAAGAACATCTATTTTGACGAAGATGCCCACGAAATGATTCTGGAAGTAAGTGCAAACAACAGCTTCGGAGGTCGTGTTTCGAACTGGTACGACTATCGCTTCGAGGAGGACGATAACGAGTACCAGCTCTACCTTTCCGTCGGTGATCTGGAAGATGAGACTATATACAAATACGCAGACACATTCTCCGAGAAACTCGAGAAGGCCCTGAAGAACGATACGCGCAAAGAGATGCGCAAGATTATCGCCGATGACGATAGAAAGATACCCGGCGATTACGTTGACAGCATAAACGAACTGCACGAAACCGATGCCAAATTCAAAAACGCCAAGCTTATAAGCTCCATCAATAGCATTTATCCGAGCGACGCTACCGCGTAGGGCGAACAAGTAGCGAAAAAGCGCCGAGGAGTCCCCCGACTGAGGAACGAACCCGAAAGGAGTAGCCGCCAACAACCAACATCGCGAAAACAGATTCTTAAGACAGACCGAAGTCCCATTAATCAACAGGAGGTTGCATGCGATACGCAATCAAAAAGCCATTACTCTCCCTAGCCTTTGTTCTTGTCTTGCTTTCCGCAATCGCCCTTGGCGGCTGCGGAAGCGTATCGAACGGCGGCGCAAGCGACTCGCCCGCCGAAGAATCCCTGAAACCAGCCGACATCAGCGGTTACTGGATAGTCAGCGAAGCCGACGGAATCTCCCTTGACGACACCCTTGAGCTGGGAATGTTCAGCGCTTTGCAGTTTGACGAAAATGGCGGATTGAAGCTTATCACCCACCTTAAAGATTCGAAGGTGGAACGTGAGGGAACATACGAAATCGATGGGAAGAGTCTTTACATCAACATTCCTGAAGCAGAAGAGCAAAGCGCCGGTGCCATATCCATCTCTTTCAAAGCAGTCGAAAACGCTGAGGCGACAATCGACGGGGACACTCTGACAACGAACGGTATTTCAACAAAGGGAGGTGAAACCGTCGCGAATAAATCCACGGACGAACAGTACCAAGAATACGTTGATCGGGTTGTCGCGTTGGGACCCAAAAAGCTTGCAGTAGGCGAAACGGGCACCACAAACTTGGCGACATTCACCATCGATTCATTATCCTACGTCGATGAAGTCTACCCTTCGGACACCTCTGGTTTTTACAGCTACTATACTCATCAGGATGGCAAGTCCTACTTGCTGGCAAGAGTCACTTACACGAACATCGGCACAGAGTACGCCTTGCCTGGATATGCCACCGAAGCATCCTTCGAAATCGCTGGAAACAAATACTCAGGTAAGATTGAAATCGATGCTGGACCTCGCTTTGGGAGCAATTACCGCGTCGAAGCGAAAGATACGGCAACTGTTGCTATTTATTGTCTCGTTCCCGATTCTGTGAAAGATTCGGGCGAAACTAAATTGACATGGAGCATTCCCACCGACCAGCAATATATGAACACGTACTACCGATCGACCTTCCCTCATGATGATTTCGTTATCACCATGTAGACCGGTTAAATGAGCTAAACGCAACAGCGGCTCCAAGACGCCCCATCTAACCGCAGCGTCACCGAAAAGCTCAGTTAAGGCGGTGTAATTTGCAAAAATGCGAATTTATACCGCCTTAACCGCCATTTTGGAGGATCTGATGAAGCTGTTCCACCGCACGTCGTATCTGAAAAAGCTCCAGCCCTTCTACGACAGCGATCCCATCAAAGTTATAACGGGCATTCGCAGATGCGGGAAATCGTGCCTCATAAAACCGTCATCGAAGAACTGAGGGGGGCGGGCATCGAAGAAAGCCGCATCGCCTATCTCGACCTCGACGCCCGCGGCAACCGTAAAATCACGATACCCGACCAACTTGATGCGCTCATAGAGCAATCAATCAATCTCGATTTGCCCGGCACCAAATACCTCTTCATAGACGAAGTGCAAAATGTCAACGATTTTGAAAAGGTAATCAACGGCTATCGAGAGGAAGGCGACATTTCCATCTTCATCACCGGATCGAATTCCTATTTGCTCTCGGGCGAGCTCGCCACGAAGCTTACCGGCCGTTACATCGAAATCGAAATGTTCACCTTATCATTCGCCGAATATCTGGAAATGAAGAAATTCCTCGGCCGTACGCTTTCCCCCACCGCCCAAGAATTCGAAGAGTACCTCACGTATGGCGGCTTCCCGCAGACCCTTGAGTTCACCGATGCGCAAGCTAAAGCCGACTACATCGAGAGCGTTGTCGCGCAAATATTCGACAAGGACATACGCGAGCACAGCAAGGTGCGCAATAAGGAAGCGTTCGACCGCGTGCTAACGTACGTGATAAACAACTTCGGCGCGCCAACAAATTTCGGAAATATGGAGGAGTATTTCAGAAACGTCGAGAATATCGCCATTCGGAGGGAAACCATCGCCCGCTATGTCGACCTGCTCATAAACGCGAAAATCCTTTACAAGTGCGAGCGCTTCGATCTGAAATCGCGCAAAAGCCTGCGCGGAGACGAGAAGTACTACCTGGCCGATCCAGGCATATATTTCGCACGCAACACCGATGCGCGCATCAATTACGGTCCAGCGCTGGAAAACGTGTTGTTCGTCTACTTGAAAACGCAAGGGCTTCGGATAAGCGTCGGGCGCATCGGCAAGCTGGAATGCGACTTCATCGTTCGCAAACGCGAAGACTACGCCTATATTCAGGTGTCCATGACCATCGCCGACCACAACGTCGAGGAACGCGAGTATCGCCCTTTCTCGAAGATAAAAGACGGCTACCCCCGTTATCTTTTCACGCTCGACCCCTTGCTGCAAAAGCGCGATGGAGTAAAGCACCTCAACCTGCTGCAATTCCTTGAAGAACAAGGGGGAATCTTGTAGCCGCCTCCACCGTCAGGTGCCGTGCGTTGCTCGCCGGCAAAACGGTCATCGCGAGCGCGCCTGCGACCTGGCAGCACGCCATTCCCCTAGCACAAAAGGCTTGTGCTATGCTGGCGGGAACCCAGCAACCGAGACCCATCCCAAGATTCGCAAGGAGCCACGATGAGCAGCGCATCCTCCCTCGCAAAGGCAACCGCACAATCGGTTCTTGCCCTCACCCTCGCCTTCTCGATTTGCTTTCCCCTTCCCTTGGAGAAGGCACACGCACTTGACGGGCGCTCGGCCCCGGCGGAAAGCAATGCGGGCAGCGGCTCCGTCGACGACGATGCGATCAGCACCAACGCCGACCCGTCCCCGCAGCTGGGCGGCTCCGCTTCAAGCGCGCTCTCGCATGCCGCCGAATCCGGCAACCCGATCGTCGACTGGACAACCTGCGGAACCTGCCGCTGGATGATTGACGCGCGCGGCTGTCTCACGATCGCGCCGATGGAAGGCGCCGATAGCGGCGAGCTTTCGTATTGGAAGGACGCGCCTTGGTACGATTACCGCAACTTCATAACCTCCGCGAAGGTCAGGAACGGCGTCGTTGCCGCAACAACGTTTCGCATGTTCAGGGACTGTTCCCGCCTGATCTCGGTTGACCTATCGGGCCTTGACACCTCGAAGGTGACCGAAATGGGCAGAGAGGACGCCTGGGAGAGCGGCATGTTCTCCGGCTGCACCCGACTCGCCTACCTCGACGTATCGAGCCTCGACACGTCCAATGTCACGAGCATGGGCTGCATGTTCAAAGACTGCTCGTCGCTTACCTCTCTCGACCTGTCCACCTTCGACACCTCAAACGTCGTCGACATGAACAGCATGTTCGCCGGCTGCACCAAGCTCACATCCCTCGATTTGTCAGGCTTCGATACCTCGAAGGTAACCAACATGGGAAGCAAAAGCAGCAGAACGTCTGCCGGGATGTTCGAGGGCTGCTCGAGCCTTGCATCCCTCGATCTGTCCTCCTTCGACACCTCGAAGGTGACGGACATGAGCCGGATGTTCTGCGGCTGCACCAAGCTCACATCCCTCGATTTGTCGAGATTCGACACGTCCAAGGTCACGTGCATGGACGGCATGTTCTGGGACTGCTCGGGGCTTTTCTCCCTCGACCTGTCGGGATTCGATACGTCCAGCGTCACAAGCATGGCCGCCATGTTTAGCGGCTGTTCACTGCTTGCGCCGGTGAACCTGTCCGGCTTCAACACCTCGAAGGTAACGAATATGAGCTTCCTGTTCGAAGGCTGCTCCCGCCTTTCCGCGCTCGATTTGTCGAGCTTCGACACCTCGAACGTGACGTACATGGTATCGATGTTCAAAGGCTGCTCCAAGCTCACCTCTCTTGACCTGTCGGGTTTTGACACCTCGAGCGTCACAAGCATGACGGCCATGTTCGCCGACTGCTCGTCGCTTTCCACGCTCGACCTGTCAGGATTCAACACTTCCCAGGTAACGGACATGAGCAACCTGTTCTCGTTCTGCTCGTCGCTTGCGTCCCTCGACCTGTCGGGCCTCGACACCTCGGAGGTGGAGGACATGACCCATATGTTCCTTGGCTGCTCCGAGCTCACCACCCTGGACCTGACGTCCTTCGATACCTCGATGGCGAAGAGCATGGACTATATGTTCTACGACTGCTCGTCGCTTAAGTCGGTGTCGCTCAGCCAGAAGTTTTCTTTCACGGGACGGGGAATCACGCGCCTGTGCAAGCTACCGAAGCCCCTTGAGAAGAAGGGGTACACGGGGCTTTGGGTGAGCGCGACCGACGGCATGACCTATGCACCCGACGAGATTCCCAACTACGTGGCTGCCACCTACACCGCACAGATAGCCTTCCCCGATGTGGATTACTCGGATTGGTATGGCGATGCGATTTCGTTCGTCTCGGCCAAGGGCCTTATCACGGGCTACACCGACGGCGAGAAGGCAGGGTTTTTCGGCGTGGGCGATACGCTGACGCGCGCGCAGTTCGCCACGATTCTCTGGCGCAATGCCTGCCCCGACGAGTATGCGGCCTACGACCCCAAGACCGCCATGGACACAACAGGGATCGAGGGCTCGGCCGATGGCATGTACTACACCGCCGCCGCGAACTGGGCGGTTGCCAACGGATACATCACCGGAATCGACAACCTGGACGGCACGTTCGACTTCGCCGCCGATAAGCCCGTGAGTTTCGAGCAGATGATCACCATCCTCGCGCGCATCACTGCAACCCCCGACGAGGTCGCAGCGTCGAAAGGCGACCTGTCCGCCTTCGTCGACGGCGATATGGCGAGCAGCTGGTCGCGCGATTCCCTCGCATGGGCGCATGACCTGGGCCTTGTCGAGGGTTACAACGACCCCGACAGGGGTAAGCTCCTCTGTCCGGGCGAGAATGTCGAGCGCCAGCGCGCGGCCACCGTCCTCGCGCGCGCCTTCACCATGGGAGTCCTGAAGTAGCGCGGTGCCGTATAATGCACGTAAACGATTTCACCCGAGGGAGGTGTGACATGCTCTATCAGCTGATGAACAAGAACACCGTCGTCGCGACGTACAGCGAGCATAAGGATATCGACGACTACCGCTACGAAGAAGTCGAGCGCTTCGACCCTTATCTCCCCTACGGGTTCATCGACATCAACAACTGGGTCGACGGGCGAGCCATCGCCAAGCACCGAACGTCGATCGAGAAGCTCATGCGCGAGCTCGGCCTTACCACCCGCCATGACTTCATCGGCATGATACACTGCCTGTCGCTGACCGACACCTTCTGGATGAAGCGCGAAGACGAAGCTTTGACCTGGGACGACGTATCGCTCTATCGCAATCCCTTCGATGATGGCATCGCGCGCATCGCCTTTGACGGCACCGGCATGTACGGGCGACAGAACTCCCCCACCTCCCCGGAATTCGCGACGTCGGGTTCGTTTGCGAAATGCTGGATTCGCGAAGACGGGCAGATTTCACTTTTGAAGCGCGGCTCCACCGGTTATGCGAACGCAGGGTTCGAACCGTATTCCGAGAAACTTGCATCGGATTTGCTCGACGCCGCCAGAATCGACCACGTTCCCTATTCGCTGCTTCGATTCCACAAAAAGCTCGCCTGCAAATGCCCCCTGTTCACATCGGAGCGCGAGGGTTTCGTCTCGGCTCACAGATTCTTCGACGGCCCCTTCGGCGTTAAAGACATGCTCGCCTTCGCCGCCGAACACGGCGCTGAAGAGGCCTTCCGCGAAATGGTCGTGATGGATGCGGTCATGGCAAACGTCGATCGGCACGCGGGGAATTACGGCTTTTTGGTCAACAACGCAACGGGTGAGATTCTTCGCATGGCGCCGCTGTTCGACCACAACATGGCATGCCTGCCCATGATGATGGAGATGGACAACTTCGACGAATACATCCGCCTCATCGGGCCGAAGATCGGCACTGACTTCATCGTCATCGGACGCGCCCTCATGACGCCCGACATCCGCGCGAAGCTTGTCGACTTGAAGGACTTCGAATACGAAGACCCAGGCTTTGATTACCCCAAGTGGAAGCTCGATGCCGTGAACAAGCTGAAGAACGTCCAGATCGAGGCGCTGCTGGCATAAGGAGCCAAGGCTCCCCTGCCGGGGTCGAAAGCTCCCTGAAAGCAGAGAAGGCGCCCCGCATTGTGCGGGGCGCCTTCTCTGCAAGGTGATTCGGCGGTGCAATTGAGGCTACAGTCCCAGATCGACCGCCACTTCAGCCGCGCACTTGAGCGCGTCGGCCATCGAGCTCACCACAAGCGAGCTGCCGTTGCGCGCATCGCCCGCGACATACACTGCGGCACGACCCGCCACAGCAGCGCCTTCGGCCAGCTCAGCGCGATGCGTCGCCGCAGCCGCACCAGTCGCGCCGCCTTCCATCACGGGAAGGGGACGGCCCGCCGTCGCCACGGGAACGCCGAGCGCATCGAACACGCCATGTTCGGGACCCGCGAAACCGCAAGCCACCAGCACCAGCTGCGCCGCAATCTCCCTCTCAGAGCCCTCGACCGCAGAAGGCTTGCCCGCCGACCAATCGAGCGAATGGACCTGCAGGCCGCGCACGCGCCCGCCGCCATCCAGGAGCACGCGCTGCGTGTCGGCGCACCATTCACGCAGGTCATCGCCTTGAAGCGCGATGGCTTCCTCCTGGCCGTAATCGGTCTTCTTCACGTTGGGCCACTCAGGCCACGCATTGGAGGCCGCGCGCACCTCGGGCGCGCAGGGGCCGTATTCCAGCTGGCGCACCGTGCGCGCGCCCTGGCGCACCGCCGTGCCCATGCAGTCGTTGCCCGTGTCGCCGCCGCCGATAACGACGACGTCCTTGCCCGCAGCGCTGATAGCAGGCTCGCGGCCCTCGAGCAGCGCGCGCGTCTGCTCGGTGAGATAATCGACCGCGTAGACCACATCGCCCGAGGCGAGGCCTTCCTCGAAGCCCTCGGCGCGAACACCGCGTGCCGCACACGCGCCCGCAGCCACGACGACCGCGTCGAACTCCTCGGCAAGACCCGCGGCCACAGTTCGGTCGGCTGCGTCGGTGTTCAGCCGGAACTCGATGCCGAGCTCAGCCATGAGCTCGGTGCGGCGCGAAACCACCGACTTGTCGAGCTTCATGTTGGGAATGCCGTACATGAGAAGGCCGCCCGCACGATCGTGACGCTCCACCACCGTAACACGGGCACCGCGGCGCGCGAGGTCCCAAGCGGCGACCAAACCTGCAGGTCCCGAACCAATCACAGCGACCTTCGGGGCACCCGCGGCAGCAGACGCGAACCTGCGCGGCCCGCCGTGTTCCCATTGCCAATCGGAGATGGCACGCTCATTGTCGTGGATCGTCACGGGCTCGTCGTTGCGGCCAAGGTTGCACGCCGCCTCGCACAGCGCCGGGCACACGCGGCTCGTGAACTCGGGCATGGGGCTCGTGAGCGACAGGCGCGCCGCCGCCTCGTCCCACTGCCCGCGCCATGCGAGGTCGTTCCACTCGGGAATCAGGTTGTGAAGCGGGCATCCCGAAGGACGCGCCTTCCCGAACGAGGCCCCGAACTGGCAAAACGCAACGCCGCACGCCATGCAACGGCTCGCCTGCACCCTCTGCTCGCTCTCGGGAAGGTTCACACCCAACTCGTTGAAATCCTGCGTGCGCTCCGCAACGGGACGCAGGTCATGAGCATGACGACCATGCTCCAAAAACGCTCCTGGCTTGCCCATCGCTTACTTCCCTTCCGTCATGGCGTCGAACGCGATCTGCAACGCCTCTTCATGCGACTTCCCCGATGCCTCGGCGGCCTCGACCGCGTTGATCACGCGCTCGTAATCGCGGGGAATCACCTTCACGAACAGCTTCTTCAATGTGTTGAACTGGTAGAGCAGCTTGATGCCGCGCGGCGACTGCGTGCGCTCGGCGTGCTCCTCGATCAGGCTGCGGATGAGCTCGATCTCGTCCTCAGAGGGCTCGCACAGGCGCACCATGTCGAGGTTGCAGTTGTCCGCGAGCGTGCCGAACTTGTCGTACACGTACGCTACGCCGCCCGACATGCCCGCCGCGAAGTTCGGCCCGACCTCGCCCAAGATGAGCGCGATGCCGCCGGTCATGTACTCGCAGCCGTGGTTGCCCACGCCCTCGACGACCACCGTAGCGCCCGAGTTGCGCACGGCGAAGCGTTGGCCGGAAAGGCCGTTTACGAAGCCTTTTCCGCTAGTCGCGCCATAGAACGCCACGTTGCCCACGACCACGTTCTCGTCGAACTTGTACGTCGCCGCTTCAGGCGGGCGCACCGTCAGGACGCCGCCCGAAAGCCCCTTGCCGAAGTAGTCGTTCGCATCGCCCTCGATGTTCAGCGTGATGCCGCGCGGCAGGAAGGCGCCGAAGCTCTGACCGCCCGAGCCGTCGCAATCCACCGTGATCGAACCTTCGGGAAGCCCTTCGGGATGCTGGCGCGTCACCTGGCTGCCGAGCATCGTGCCCACGCAGCGGTTCACGTTGGCGATGTCGGCGCGGAAGCGGATGGGGCGCAGATGCTCGCGCGCCTCGGCCGTGTAGGGGATGAACAGCGTCGCGTCGAGCGCGCGGTCAAGCTGGCAGTCGGGCGCCATCGAGGGGAGGAAGTGCTTGCCCTCGGCACCGGGGATGGCCTGGCCGAATTCGTTGGTCACCGTAGCGAGCATGTCGGAGAGATCCATCTCGTTCGCCTTCCAGTTGCCCGGCACCTCAACCTGGCGCAGGTACTCGGGATGGCCGACCATCTCGTCGACCGTGCGGAAGCCGAGCTGCGCCATGATCTCGCGCATCTCCTCGGCGACGAACATCATGAAGTTCACGACGTACTCGGGCTTGCCAGCAAAGCAGCTGCGCAGCTTGCAGTTCTGCGTCGCGACGCCCACGGGGCAGGTGTCCTGCTGGCAGTCGCGCTGCATCATGCAGCCCATGGCGACGAGCGGCATGGTGGCGAAGCCGAACTCCTCGGCGCCGAGCAGCGCGGCCATGACCACGTCGCGCCCGCACATGAGCTTGCCGTCGGTTTCCACCACGACACGGCTGCGCAGGCCGTTGCGCAGAAGCGTCTGCTGCGTTTCGGCGAGACCGATCTCGAACGGGATGCCCGCATGGTAGATCGAGTCGCGCGGGGCCGCGCCCGTGCCGCCGTTGTGGCCGGAGATGGTGATCTTGTCGGCGCCGCCCTTGGCAACGCCCGTGGCGATGGTGCCCACGCCCGCGAGCGCGCACAACTTCACCGACACGCGCGCGCCGGGATTGGCGTTCTTCAGGTCGAAGATGAGCTCGGCCAAGTCCTCGATCGAGTAGATGTCATGGTGCGGCGGCGGGGAAATGAGCCCCACACCTGGGGTGGAGCGACGTACCTCGGCAATCCAGGGGTACACCTTCTTGCCAGGCAGGTGCCCGCCTTCGCCCGGCTTTGCGCCCTGCGCCATCTTGATCTGGATCTCGATGGCGGAAGAGAGGTAACGACTCGTCACGCCAAAGCGACCCGACGCCACCTGCTTGATGGCGCTGCACTTGCTGTCACCGTTGGGGAGCGGCGTCTCGCGAGCGGGGTCCTCGCCGCCTTCACCCGTGTTCGACTTGCCGCCGAGGCGGTTCATCGCGATGGCCAGGCATTCGTGCGCTTCCTTGGAGATGGAGCCGTAGCTCATGGCGCCCGTGTTGAAGCGCTTGACGATCTCGCTTGCGGGCTCGACCTCGTCGATCGGCACCGGGGCGCCCTGCGGCGCGAAGTCGAGCAGATCGCGCAGCGTGACCGCACGGCCGGGCACATGGCATGCGGCGCTGTATTCCTTGAACATGCCGTAGTCGCCTTCGCGCACCGCACGCTGGAGCAGGTAGATCGTCTGGGGATTGATCAGGTGCTCCTCGCCGTCAATCGGACGCCACGAGGTCACGCCGAGCGAGGGAAGCTGGTCGGGCGCCGGGGTCTTGTCGAGCGCGATCGCCTTGTCGTAGCGCTCATTCAGCTCGCGCTGCACGCCTTCCACACCAAGTCCGCCGATGCGCGTGGAGGTATGGGTGAAGCACTCGTCGACGAACGCGTCGTCGAGGCCCAGAATCTCGAAGATCTGCGCGGAATGGTAACCCTGCATCGTGGAGATGCCCATCTTCGACATGATGGACGTGATGCCCGCGGTGACCGCCTTGTCGTAGTTCGCGACAGCGGTGTCGCCGTCCACGTCGAGCTCGCCGCGCTCGCACAGATCGCGGATGCACTCGTGCGCCATATATGGGTAGATGCCCGAAGCGGAATAGCCCACCAAGCAGGCGAAATCGTGCGCGCGCATCGCGTCGCCGGTCTCGACAAGCAGGTCGGCATCGGTACGCAGGCCCACGTTGATCAGGTGGTTGTGCACCGCAGCGAGCGAAAGAAGGCTCGGGATGGGGACTTCCCTCTCGCCCGCGCGATCGGACAGCACGATCAGGTTCGCGCCGCCGCGCACGGCCGCCTCCACGTTCTCGCGCAATGAGGCGAGCGCCCCTTCGAGCGCGCCCTCCGCAGCGCTGCGCGGATAAGTGCAGCTGAAGCGCGCCGTCTTGAACCCGACGCGGTCGATCGAGCACAGACGGTCGAACTCATCGTGCGTGAGCATCGGACCTTCGAGACGCACGAGGCGGCAGGTGTCGCGGCAATCTTCCAAGAGGTTGCCGTGGTTGCCAACATAGAGCACCGTCGAGGTGATGAAGCTTTCGCGCAATGCGTCGATCGGCGGGTTCGTCACCTGGGCGAACAGCTGGTTGAAATAGTCGAAGAAGCTGCGCGTCTTCTTGGAGAGGCACGCAAGCGGCGCATCGGTTCCCATGGACGCGAGCGGAATCGAGCCCTTGTTCGCCATGGGGCGGATGAGCTCTTGGATGTCGTCGAAGTGGTAGCCCAGCTTGGCCATGCGGCGCGTGAAGGGCACGCCCGCGTCCTCCTCCTCGGCAGGGTCGGCAGGCTCGGGCAGTGGCAGATCGTCGACCGAGAGCATTTCCTCGCCAAGCCAATCGCGGTAGGGCTTCTCGTTTGCGTAGCGGTTGCGAATCTCGTCGTTCCAGATGACGCGTCCCTGGTCAGGGTCGACCTCGAGCATCTCGCCCGGGCCGAGGCACCCCGCCTGCAGGATATCCTCGGGATCAACGTCGATCGTGCCAACCTCGGAAGACAGGATGAGCCAGTCCTTGCGCGTGACGTAGTAGCGAGCCGGACGCAAGCCGTTGCGATCGAGCGCGGCGCCCAGCATGCGGCCGTCGGTGAACGCGATGGCGGCAGGCCCGTCCCAAGGCTCCATGAGCATGGACTGGTAAGCGTCGTAGGCGCGGCGCTTCTCGTCGATGCGATCGTTGTTGTCCCACGGCTCGGGAATCATCATGGTAACGGCGCGGTCGAGCGGACGGCCGTTCATCGTCAGGAACTCGAGCACGTTGTCTAAGATGGCGGAGTCGGAACCCTCGCGATTGATAATCGGCAGAATCTTCTTCAGATCCTCGCCGAGCACCGGGCTGTAGAGCTTCGGCTCGCGAGCACGCGTCCAGGAGATATTGCCGCGCAGCGTATTGATCTCGCCGTTGTGGATGATGTAGCGGTTCGGATGCGCGCGCTCCCACGACGGCGTCGTGTTCGTGGAGTAGCGCGAATGCACGAGCGCGAGGGAGGTCTCGACCGCCGCGTCGTTCAGGTCGGTGAAGAAGCGGCGCATCTGGGTCGCCACGAGCATGCCCTTGTAGACGATGGTGCGGCTCGACATCGAGCACACGTAGAAGATCTTGTTCGCGAGCGCCGGGTTCGCGTCAGCCGCGCGCTCGATGGTGCGACGGCACACATAGAGCTTGCGTTCGAAATCCTGGCCTGCGGAAACGCCTTCCGGGCGACGCAAAAACGCCTGCAGGATGGTCGGCATGCACGCCTGCGCGGTGCTGCCGAGGTCATGCGGATCGACCGGCACCTCACGCCAGAACATCAAGGGCACGCCGCACTTCGCGCAACCTTCCTCGAAGACGCGCTTCGCGTCGCGCACGCCAACTTCGTCATCGTGCGGGAAGAAGAGCATGGCAACGCCGTAGTCGCCTTCCCCTGGCAAAAGCTGACCTTCCTTCTGCGCTTCCTTGCGAAAGAAGCGATGCGGAATCTGGAAGAGCACGCCCGCGCCGTCGCCAGTGTTGCGCTCGAGGCCCGTGCCTCCGCGGTGCTCGAGATTGACCAGCACCGACAGCGCATCGTCCAGCATGGCATGGCTGCGCTCGCCCTTCAGGTGCGCCAATGCGCCGATGCCGCACGCGTCGTGCTCGTATGATTCGCGGTAAAGACCCGCCGCGGGCTGCTTCTCCTCGCAAGCTGCGCATGCCCCTTGCCCAGCCTCACACCGAGGCGCCCCCGCCTGTTCGCTCAGTTGATAGTTCATATGCGATCCTTCGTCTATAGGGCTGCCGTTTTACCAAAATGGCAGTCTATGACGTAGTGTATCGGCTCTTGAGCGCTTTGTTTCAAGCTGCAACATGGTTATGACAACCTGGAAACAGACTTGAAACAAAGCGACCGCGATGCGGCGGCAAGCGGGCGCCTCGCGTCAACTGCAAAGCGTCCGCCTCGCGTTCGGCGGGAAGCAGGTGCCCCGCGCACGAGAAACGCCCGATCAACTCACAGCGACACCCGCATCCCGCTTACGCGAGCTCGGTTTCCACCTCGAGCTTGCCCGCATCCTGCGCTTTACCGTGCGACCCGTCGGCGTTCACGAAGGTGTCGCGGGCCGCGCGGGCCTCCGATTCCTTCTCCGCCAAATTCGCCTTCGCAACTGAGATCATCAACTTGATGCGGTTGAGCTGATTCACCTCCGACGCGCCCGGATCGTAGTCAACGGCCACGATGTTGCTTTCGGGATAACGGCGGCGCAGCTCCTTGATTACGGCCTTGCCGACCACGTGGTTCGGCAAACACGCGAACGGCTGGGTGCACACCACGTTCGGCGCGCCGGTCTTGATAAGCTCCACCATCTCGGCGGTGAGCAGCCACCCCTCGCCCATCGAGTTACACAGCGAGAGGATCTCGCTCGCATATTCGGCCAGCTCATAGATGTTCGCCGGCGGGTTGAAACGCGACGACTCGGCGAGCGCCTTGTTCACCGGTGCGCGGAACTTTTTGATGGCGGAAAGCGCCACCTTCGACCCGAGCGCACCCTTTGAGCTGCGCCCGAGCGGATCTTTCTGGAAAATGCCGCCTGCAACGCCGAACAGGAAAAACTCGATGAGCCCCGGCACCACGGCCTCGCACCCTTCCCGCTCGATCACGTCGACGATCTGGTTGTTTGCCGTGGGATGGAACTTCACGAGGATCTCGCCCACCACGCCGACGCGCGGCTTGGTTCCCTCGCCCTGGAGCGGCAGCGTGTCGAAGTCCTCGACGATCTGACGGATCGTGCGCTTGAAGCGGCCGTACGACTCGCCGCTTTCCAACTGGCCCTTGCACGTGGTCATCCAGTGGTCGAACAGGCGATTCGCGCTACCGGGTTCCACCTCGTAGGGGCGCGTGCGATAGAGACACTGCATGAGCACGTCGCCGTACTGCAGCGCGTACACAGCCTGGAGCAGCATCTTCGGCGTGATCTTGAAGCCGGGGTTGTGCTCGCCCAAGTCCTTGAACGAGATGGCAATCACAGGAATGTGCGCGAGGCCCACAGCCTTCAGTGCCTTGCGGATAAGCGAGATGTAGTTGGTAGCGCGGCAACCGCCGCCCGTCTGCGTGATGAGCACGGCAAGCTTGTCGGTGTCGTAGCGCCCCGACATGACGGCTTCCATAATCTGGCCGGTGACCAGGATGGACGGGTAGCAGATGTCGTTGTTCACGTACTTGAGGCCCGCGTCGACCGCACCGTGGTCCACACTCGGCAGAAGCTCGACGTTGTAGCCGAAGCGGCTGAAGATGGGCACGAGAAGCTCGAAATGGTACGGCGCCATCTGCGGAGCCAGGATGGTGTAGCCCTGCTCCTTCATCTCTTCGGTGAACACCGCGCGCGGGAACTCCGTGTCGGCGCCCTCGCGCTGGCGCATGCGCTCCTGAGCCTCGGGCGCAGCCTTCTCGTTGAACGCGTCGGGGACGGCGTCGGGCGAGATCTCGATGTCGCACGCGGGGCAGCTAGCGGGCGTCGCGGTGCGTTCTGCCTCTTCATCGGCCTGATCTTTCAGTGCGGCAAGGAGGCTGCGCACGCGGATGCGGGCAGCGCCCAAGTTGGACACCTCGTCGATTTTAAGCACGGTGTACACCTTGCCCGCCGACTCGAGGATTTCCTGCACCTGGTCGGTGGTGAGCGCGTCCAAGCCGCAACCGAACGAGTTCAGCTGGATGAGGTCGAGGTCGCGACGCTCGGTCGCCACCTTCGCCGCCGCATAGAGGCGCGTGTGGTACATCCATTGATCGACCAGGCGAATCGGGCGCTCGAGTGTACCCAAGTGCGCGATGGAGTCCTCGGTGAGCACCGCCAGCCCAAAGCTCGTGAGCAGCTCGGGGATGGCATGGTTGATCTCGGGGTCGTTATGGTAGGGGCGGCCCGCCAGCACGATGCCGTGGGTGCCGGTCTCCTCCATCCATTTCAGGGTCTCGGTGCCCTTCACGCGCATGTCGCGCTTGAATGCCTCATCTTCGGCCCAAGCAGCGTCGACCGCAGCGTCCACTTCCGCCTGCGTCGGGGCGGAAACACCTTCGCCCATGAGCTCAGGGTGCGCCTCGATAAGCTCAACCATCAGGCGTTTCTTCAGGTGCTCCTTCTTGTCGTAGGGCAGCCACGGGTTCAGGAACTGCGTCGACGACTCGCGCAGCTCATCGATGTTCAGGCGCAGCGCCTCGGCATAGCTCGCCACGATCGGGCAGTTGAAATGGTTGCCCGCCGTGTCGTCTTCCTGGCGCTCCCACTTGCTACAGGGGAACCAGATGAAGTCCGGACGCTTGTCGAGCAGGTTCATGATGTGGCCGTGCGAGAGCTTCGCCGGGTAGCACACGCTCTCCGACGGCATGGACTCGATGCCCGCCTCGTAGGTCTTCTTCGTGGACGGGTCGGAAAGCACCACGCGCCATCCGAGCTTCGTGAAGAAGGTGAACCAGAACGGGTAGTTCTCGTACATGTTGAGCGCACGGGGGATGCCCACCGTGCCGCGCGGGGCCTTGTCGGCGGAAAGCGGCATGTAGTGGTCGAACAGGCGCTTGCTCTTGTACTCGAAGAGGTTCGGCACCTGCTGCGACTTCTTGTCGAGCGCGCCGGCGCCCTTCTCGCAGCGGTTGCCCGTGATGAAGCGGCGGTGTTTGCCGGTGTTCTCGTCCTTGCCGAAATCGTTCACCGTGAGCAGGCAGGCGTTCGAGCAGCCCTTGCAACGCACGGTCTTGTGCGTGGGAGCGAGCGATTCGATCTGCTCGAGGGAAAGCAGCGTGGATTTGACCTGGGGAGCAGCGGAAGCCGATTCAACCTGCGGGGCGGCGGAAGCCGCGGTCGAGCTGCGCTCAGAAGCTGCGCAGCCTTCGCTCCGCTCGCCGGCGTCTTCCGCCTGGACATGGCTGGATTCCAACGCTGCGACCTGCTTGCGGTAGCGGTCGCGCGCGAGGAGCGCGGCACCGTAGGCGCCCATGTTGCCCGCGATGTCGGGGCGCACGGCGTGCACACCCGCGAGCTGCTCGAACGCGCGCAGCACGGCATCGTTCAAGAACGTGCCGCCCTGAACGATGACCTTCGTGCCCACGTCATGCGGGTCGCGGATCTTGATAACCTTGAACAGCGCATTCTTGATGACCGAGATGGCCAGGCCCGCGGCGATGTCGCCCACCGTAGCGCCTTCCTTCTGCGCCTGCTTCACGCGGGAGTTCATGAACACGGTGCAGCGGCTTCCCAGGTCAACGGGGTGTTCCGCATGGATTGCCGTCTTGGCGAATTCGGAAACGTCCAGGTTCAGGCCTGTCGCAAAGCTCTCGATGAAGCTGCCGCAGCCCGACGAGCACGCCTCGTTCAGCATGATATGGTCGATCACGCCGTCCTTCACGCGCAGGCACTTCATGTCCTGGCCGCCGATGTCGAGGATGAACTCCACGCCCGAAAGCATCTGCTGAGCGCCGCGCAGGTGCGCGACCGTCTCGATCTCGCCCGAGTCGACGCGCAGCGCCTCAAGGAGCAGCGCCTCGCCGTAGCCGGTGACCGTGGCGTGTCCGATGGTGATGAGCGGCTCGCCCGTCTCGGCATCGACCGGCATGTCGTTGTAGAGCTTGGCGATGGCGGCCTTCGCGCATCCGAGCACGTCGCCCTTGTTCGACACGTAGTGCGACCAGAGCAGGCTGCCTTCCTCGTCGATGAGCGTCGCCTTGAACGTGGTCGAGCCCGCGTCAATGCCCAGATAGGCAACACCCGTGTAATCCATGAGGCTCTTGCGCTTCACGCATTCGGCGGCATGGCGCTCGTTGAACTCGTCGAGCTCGGCGTCGCTTGCGAACAGCGGAGGCAGGCGCACGACCTCGGAGCCCTGGATGTCGCCCAGGTTCTTCAAGCGGTCAAGCACGTCGGAGAGCTCCTCGGCGCGCACGGTCGAGCTCGCCGCGCCCGCGATGGCGCAGCCGCTTGCCACGAACAGGTGCGCGTTGTCGGGCACGATGCGGTGCTCCTCGTCGAGCTCAAGCGTCTCGTAGAAGCGTTTACGCAGTTCGGGAAGGTATTGCAGCGGACCGCCCAAAAACGCCACGTAACCGCGGATGGGTCGGCCGCATGCGAGGCCGGAAATGGTCTGCGTCACGACGGACTGGAAGATGGACGCGGCGATGTCCTCCTTGCGCGCGCCCTCGTTCAAAAGCGGCTGCACGTCGGTCTTCGCGAACACGCCGCAGCGCGAGGCGATGGGATAGATGGTGGTCGCATTCTGCGCAAGCTCGTTCAGGCCGCCCGCATCGGTGTTCAAAAGTGCCGCCATCTGGTCGATGAACGCGCCGGTACCGCCTGCGCAGGTGCCGTTCATGCGCTGCTCGATGCCGTTTTCGAAGTAGATGATCTTCGCGTCCTCGCCGCCGAGCTCGATGGCCACGTCGGTTTTGGGGATGAAAGTCTCGACCGCGGTTTTGCTCGCGATGACCTCCTGCACGAACTCGATGCCGAGCCACTGGGCCAAAAGCAGGCCACCCGAGCCAGTGATGGCGATCGTCATGCGCTCATCGCCGAAGCCTTCGGCGGCCTCGGAGAGCACTTCCACGATCGTTGCGCGCACGTCAGCGTGATGACGGCGGTAAACCGAGTACTTGACCTGGTTGTTTTCGTCCAAAATAGCAAGCTTCACCGTCGTCGAGCCGACATCGATGCCAATATGGAGCGCGTCCTTCACGACGGGTTCCCCAACCGGAGTCGCATCAACCGTTGTGGTGCGGGGCGCGCAACCCTCGCCCGAGCATGCGCTAAGCGACGCCTTCTCGTCCGCCGTCAATTCCTGATTGTTCATGTTTTCGTCTTCCATCGTTATCGCCTTCGTTTACAGCTTGATCGGATCGCCCGGTTTGATGAAGAAGAGCTTCATCGCGATAAGTGCCATGTTCTGGGAACTCTCGCACATGCCCGTTTCGACCCAACGTGTGATGACGCCCAGATACGCGCTCGCATAGAACGAGACGTAATATTGCACGAACGGCTCGGGATTGTTGCGGTAGCGCTCGTGCAGGATGGTCTGGATGATTTCGGTGCACAGCGCATCGCGCACGCGGGAGCCGAAGCTCGGATCGCCCTTGGGGCCCATCACCGCATGCAGGAAGTCGCCCTGTTCGCGCAGGCAGTCGAACAGTTCCACCAAAAAGGGCATCGGGCGCTTGCTCACGCGGTAGCGCATGACGTCCTTCAGGCCGATCGTCTGCATCTTGGCCTGAAGAGCCTCGAGGTCGGCCATGATGTCTCCCTCGAGCGCGCGAAGCAGCCCGTCTTTGTCCCCGAAGATGTTGTAGAGCGTGCCGCGGTTGAGCCCCGCGCGAGCGCACAGGTCGCTTGCGGAGAATCCGTCGAGCCCGCATTCCTCCGTCAGCTCGATGAAGGCCTCGCGCAGCGCCTGCTTAGAGCGCGTGATCCGCCGATCTTCAGAAGCGGCACCCTCGTTTGCCGAACATGCCATAAGCTCCACCTCCATTCAACAATCCGACCAATAATAAACATATTGTTCAATAGTGTGATTGTAGCGAGCTGGCACGCGAATGGCAACGGATGCGCGCCCTGTTTACACAGGTTTTGCTGGAAAAACAGGAGCCCGCCAAGGCGCAGCCGAATCACCTTCCCCCGCCGCGCCAAATCAGCGCCGTTTTTCCCGCTAAAACGGTGACGGCTGCCGTTTCCCCTCCGAAAAAAGGTATCCTGTTCGAAGAAATCAACAGCCCACGCGCAATTCAAAACGCCCATTCGCGAGAGGGAGAGCATCTATGCAAATCACACCTGCCGAAATCGCCGAAACCCTGGCGATGGTGAACAAGGAGCACCTCGACATCCGAACGATTACGCTCGGACTGAACCTGCGAGGATGCACCGATTCGGACATCGACACGATGGCGCGCAAGGTCTACGATCGCATGACCACCGCAGCCGAGCAGCTCGTTCCCACCGCCGAACAGCTCGAGCGCGAATACGGCATCCCCATCGTGAACAAGCGCATCTCCGTGACGCCCATCGCCGAGATCTGCGCGGCGACCGATGCCTGCGACCTATCGCCAATCGCCGTGGCCATGGACAAGGCCGCGAAGGTCGTCGGCGTCGATTTCGTCGGCGGCTTCTCCGCCCTCGTGCACAAGGGCGCGTCGCGCGCGGACAACAACCTCATGGACTCCATCCCCGACGCCCTCGCGGCGACCGATTTCGTGTGCTCGAGCGTGAACGTGGGTTCGACGCGCGCGGGCATCAACATGGACGCCGCCTTCAAGATGGCGGGCATCGTGAAGAAGACCGCCGAGGCAACGGCCGACCGCCAGTGCATCGGCGCAGGTAAACTGGTCGTTTTCTGCAACGCTGTGGAAGATAACCCCTTCATGGCGGGCGCGTTCCACGGCTCGGGCGAAGCCGATGCCGTCGTGAACGTGGGCGTTTCGGGCCCGGGCGTCGTGCGTTCGGTGCTCGCTAGCATGCCAAAGGACGCCGACATGACCGCCATCTCGGAAGCCATCAAGGCGACGACGTTTAAGATCACGCGCGCGGGCGAGCTCATGGCCCGCGAGGCGAGCAAGCGCCTGGGCGTGACGAAGGGCATCCTCGATCTGTCGCTCGCCCCGACGCCGGCTGAGGGCGACTCAGTGGCGGAGATCCTGGAGGCCATCGGCGTCGGAAAATGCGGCGGCCCGGGCACCACGGCAGCGCTCGCCATGCTCAACGACGCGGTGAAGAAGGGCGGCGTCATGGCATCGTCAAGCGTCGGCGGGCTTTCGGGCGCGTTCATTCCCGTGTCTGAAGACGCCGGAATGATCCGCGCAGCCGAGGCAGGCGCCCTTTCCCTTGAGAAGCTCGAGGCCATGACCTGCGTCTGCAGCGTGGGCCTCGACATGATCGCCATCCCCGGCGACACGTCGGTGGAAACGATCTTCGGCATCATCGCCGACGAGTGCGCCATCGGCATGATCAACAACAAGACCACCGCCGTGCGCGTCATCCCCGC
>ERZ1034876.104-NODE-104-length-56079-cov-9.676960_pt1 | contig 56079 bp, 38 predicted proteins | sample MGYA00520698_ERZ1034876 | MGnify/ENA primary metagenome ERZ1034876 (study PRJEB33766, sample SAMN09781723) | gut metagenome | biome: gut microbiome | host: Homo sapiens | place: Madagascar | study: EMG produced TPA metagenomics assembly of the PRJNA485056 data set...
ATATCATCACCTTTCAGAAGAGAAAAGAGCTGCAATTATGGCATTAGCCAGAGAAAGCTTCTCTGGCGCCCATATCGCCCGGCACTGCGGAATCTCCGGGGCAACTGTTTCCAGTGTCAAGCGATCGCTCACTGGACCCACTACTTATTATGGCTCCCCCCCTCATCAGCCTCACTGGAAATGATGAGGCAGGCATGTGACGCACCCGCTAGTTCAGACTGACACAGAATGGCGTAAGAGAGCTCCTCATGTCCTTCAGGCAATGGGTTCCGCGGAGACACTCCGGGAATGAAGATGCAGAAGGACCACACCACGCTGTCAGGAACAACGCCGCTGTCATACGGCAGAGTGTCCAACGGCCTTCCCAGGAGATTTTTAAGAGGTCCGGGGGATGAGGGACGCACTTTTAGTGCCTGTCCTCTTTTCTCCCCAATCTCGCAAAACAGGAAGAGCAGGGGCTCTGACATTTGGACAGGCTCTGCAAAATGGCAGGAGAAAAAGCAGGGCAGGGGAAAGAGGAAAGACAAGAGGGGAAAAACTAAAAAGCCGTCAGCACGACAGAGCCGTCCTCACCGCTCAGGCCCACAGTAAAACGTCTGGTCTGCCCGCTCCCGTCCGTGTAGGAGATGCCGTACGAGGGCAGGCTGCCGTAAAATGTCATGCTGACCGCCAGAGGCCGTTCCGGGCCGAGTACGGGGAGTCTGTGCATCTCCTTCCCGGAAAACGTCAGATTCCCGTCCCTGTCCTCCACGGGGCTCACCCGCAGGAACCGGAAATCCTTCACGGCTTCGGAAGCGGAAAAGGCTATCCAGACCCGGGATTCCGAGGCGTCGGCTATGAACGTGTCATACCCGCCGTTACCGGGGGTGACGCTCTCGGCACGCGTGGCCTGCACAGGCATGCCGTTTTGCGCGGAAGAGGCGGACTGGAAAGCGGCAAGGGGAATAAGACTGAGGCTGGCCACGCGCGCGGCAAGGGACTTTTCCTTCCTCTCAAAAGCCTGCTGTGTCATGGCTTCCGCTGTGGCGGGATCCAGTCCCTCTGACGCATTACGGTAATAGCCGGTCTCCCTGGAGGACTCATTCTCTGCACGGGTGAAGAAAAATTCCAGACACTCTGTCCGGCTCTGCCCCCGGGGAAGACGGTATACGCCGAAAATGAACGCCATCACCCCCGCGTATCCCTCTCTGAACAGGCTGCCGTCATCAAGCAGGAAGATCCTGTTCCGGAATGTGCCCTCCATGGCGGGCGCGGGGCTGCCGTCTCTGAGCGTAAAAACGGCATAAAGCTGCTTCCCTGTGCGGGATACGCCGTTTCCCCCGTCAATTTTTCCGATGAGGCATTCCGGCGTCCCGTCGCCATTTATATCCCTGACGGCATAGCCGGTCCTCTCAAGACATTCGGCAGGCGTCAGTTTTCCTGCAGCCTCTATAATGCCTGTCATTCCCTCATCATTGCCATCCTCCGCGGTCCCTGCGCCATCACCGCAGAAGTTTCTGGCGCGGGTCAGGACATCTTCATACGGAGACGGTCCGGCGGGTTCCGCGGCGTTCACGGAAACCGCTGCCGCGAAGACGGCTGCGCAGATTGTCAGAGTGGCAGAAAAAAGACGTGTCACGCGCATAGTTCCTCCCCGTTATCCTCCTGCCGCGCGGAATCGGCCGGCGCGGCAGTGTATTTTTCTGAAATGCGCTTTCCTTTCAGCAGGAAGACGCTTCCTCCGCTTTTCTTCACAGCCCTGAGGCAGGCAGTATGAGGGCTGCCAGAGCCATGTTTTCCCCCGGTTCCTTCAGAAAGGGCAGCCGCCCGCGCCCTTCGTCTTTTCCGGGAAAATCAGGATTCCCGGAAATCTCTTCAGAGAAGAGACGGCTCGTACGCAGATTCCCGTGCCGGTCTGCCTGCAGGAGGCCCTTTCCCGGGGAAACGGCCGCATTTTATGGCATGCCGGCCGGCGTACTGAGGACTGTCTTGTCCTCAGGGAGGGAAACGGCTTCCAGAAGGATGGTGCCGCTGCCGGACTCCATCGGCATGTCATAGGAGCATTCGCCGAAGGTCAGGCTGAAAAACTGTTCTTTCTTTTTTTCGAGATAGCTGAACAAGCGCCGGTTCAGGGTAAGGAGTTCAAGAGGCTGGCCGTCCCGCGTCACGAAACGCACGGCATAGGCATGTGAATCCATCACTTCCCCTCCCGTATAACGCGCCGTTATAACGCTGAGGCCGCTCCAGGAAAAAACAGTTCCCTCTTCCTTCAGTTCGCGGAGAACGAAGGTATCCTTACCGGCAGTGGTCTCATGCCGGAACACGTTCCCGGGAGCTTCAGCGTATTCGCAGGACCATTCCAGGCGGACTTTGTCTCCCAGACTGACCGGGCTGCCATGGAAAGCCTTCAGCTCATCGAAAACCGGCATAACCGTGCCGCCGGGGAAAACAAGGGAGAGAGAGCGCCGCTCCGGCCCTGACGCAGGCGAAGATTCCACACTGTAAAACGGGATGCCGCCGGCATGCCCCCGGACAATTCGGCAGGGGCCGGGATAAACGCGCACACAGGACGGAGCCTGTCCTCCGGAAGAGAGGCACAGGCTGGCAGACGCAAAAATTCCGGCTGCGGAGTCAGGGCAGGTGACACGGGCTGTCACATCCCCGATGCGCCAGACTGTGTCTTCCGAGCCGGGGCCGCAGTCAATGAGCCCGTCAGCCCCGGCGTCACGCACGGCGCCCGCGGGCTCGCCGGCGGAGACGGCCCGGATCGGGGAGAGAACGAAAAAGCAGCACACGGCAAGAGAGAGCAGAACACGTTTTGTCATGGAGACTCCTTCTGGTTCCGGGGACGGGGCTCCCCGCTGCGGAAGGCGGGGCGGGGAACACCGGCATCCCCGTACTGCCGCGGAGCGGCCAGGGCATAAAAAGCAGGCACGCGGAGCGGCGGGCATGGAGGGGAAGGACTGGGCACAGGAGAGTACTGCCTGTTTCCCGCATAGCCGGACAATCTTCCAGGAACATCATTTCCGGGACGATTTCAGGCAAAATCATCCCGCGGATGACGCCTGTCCGCTCCTTTTCCCGCATAACAGGATACAGGACAGTGTTCTTTTCAGTGGACGTCCACGGAAGACGCTTGCCCCTGCCGGAAGAAACAGGTTCTTTCCGGATGCCTGGTTTCGCGGACGCCGGAGAGGCAGCCATGACAGCCGCGGCATTTCAGGCGGGCGGAAAAGAAGTGATCGTGGAGGCGGGCGTATTCAGGACCGGATTCCGCCACCCGGCCCGGCGGATAAATGAAGCTGTCCGTTAAGGACGGAACCAGCGGCCGGCATCACACTGAAACCATTCCTTCAGATGGGAGGACAGCATGAACATCCTTCTCCTGCTCGGGCTTCTGACCCTGACCGTTCCCGCTCCCGTCCACGCCGCGGACAAAAGCGGCGAACCCCCCGCCATCCGCTATTTCCAGTACTGGGTCAGATATGGTGAAAAGGCGGCGCGTCCCGGAGGGTATGGCAGTCTCTCCTTCGAGCTGGAGAAGAACCGCATGAACGTCTTCGCCCCGGAGCCTGCAGGCAATTTCTGCGGCCCGGCTGACAGCTCCGTGATCAGGGATTTCTCCGTCCTCGCGGCGGGTCTTGACCTCACGGACTGGGCCGGCGAATCCGGAAAGGATCCCTTCTCCCTGCCTGAGAAGGAAAGGGAAAAGAGCTGCGTCTGGTCGCTGACCATTATCTTCGCGGAAAACGGCAGGGGAAACGCGCCCGGAAAAATCCGGATTTCAGGTTCTGACGACGGCACCGGAGAAAAACGTCTCAGGGCCGAGTCCGAACTCCTGCGCTTCTTCGCAGACAAAGCCGGGCAGGCCCGCGCCACGGCGCCGCGCACACCGGCATCGCTCCTGTACAGCGTGAAAACGGATGGGAAGAATTTCTGGTACACGCTTGACGCCGATGATGGCATGGTCCGGCTTTCCGCCAGAGGGAAGGACAGGAATGTAACAGAATACGTCTCCCCGAAAATCCTCGGGCGTCTGAACGCCTGGATCTCAGAATACGGGATCGACAGATGGAACGGCTTTACAGGAGCGGGGTATACGCGGAACGCGGAAGACGCCTTCACCTTCAGCCTGAGCTTTGATACACAGCAGACGGTCAGCGCTCAGGGGCGCTCAGGCATTCCCGGCGGCACGCCGCCGCGCTTTGCCGGGGCGGAAGCCGAGCTCAGACGGATTCTTGATTCCGCGCTCGGTCCCGCAGCGGGGGATGATGTCTCCGGATTCCCCCTGTCCGGGTTTTCCTATGCGGAAAGCGGCACGTCCCTGGATTCCCATGTCGTTTACAAAATTTACCGCCGCGTTGACGATGGCCTGCCGCATATGATCCTGAGCTTCAAAAAAGGGAGGGATCCCATCACGGAAGTCATCATGGACAGGAAGTCTCTGGAAGGGTTTGCGGACCTCATCCGTGAGCTCGGCCTCTCCTCCTGGAACGGTTTCCGCGGAAATAACCCGAACGTTCTGGATGGCAGTGGGTTCGGTCTGTCCGTGAGCTACCCCGATGGAAGGTCTATCTCCGCGTCCGGTCACAACGCCTTTCCAAAGGACTACGGGAAGCGGACGAATGAGCTCTGCCGCTATCTTAACGGGCTGCTGAAAGAAACTGACGGCGCGCGGAATCGCTGAAACGGAGCGCCGGCAGACGGCAGTGGTGAAATCCGGACGCGCTGCTCCGCAGCCATTCCCTTTCCACCGCGCGCCCCGGCAGCCGTATGCGCGTCAGCGGTGAGGAGGCCGGAGCGGACTCCGTTTCACACGCTGAAATACCGCGGGGCGTACAGGCAGCTGACGTAAGAAAAACTGGTGCCGGGGCGTTGCAGACAGATGCAGGGCCGGGGCACCAGTAACGTTCAAATAGAGGTGGAAATTCTGAGGCGCCGGACAAAAGGCAGCACCCGGTGCCGATAACTGAGAGAAGAAGACGGCATCGGTAAAACAAAACTTCTGCTACCGGTGAAGAAATTCTGAAGCGGCGCTTAAACACGGACCCCGCTCTGTCCCGGAAAAGGAAAGAGGGAAAGTCCTGAAAAAGAAGGCACAGCCGCAAACGCCGGAGCGTTTACTGCACCGTTTCCTCTGCCAGGCCGCGGTTCACGATGCGCAGATACGCTATACGCTCCGTCCAGAGGCTCAGCCTCAGGCTGGAAGCCATATTGAGGTACACGGTTCCCCCTTCCCCGAATCCCAGGGCAGCTTCCTGAACGTATTCGCTGACAAATTTCAGCCAGGAACGCTGATCCTGCCTCAGAAGTTTCTCCAGCGCAGGCGCCTTCGCCCGGCAGTTTTTCATCGTTTCCTTATAGGCAGCGTTGAGGAGACGATCCACCTCACCAAAGCCCTTTTCGAGGCGCTCGCGCGCCTCCATAGGAGAAAGAGCTTCCCAGCCCGCAAAGCATTCTTTCTGAATGGCGCGTGCCTGGCTTTCATACCCAGGCAGAGGATTGTCATCGGCCCCGGCTGCCGCGGGCAGGAGGAGAGACAGAGCGAGGAAAAGAAAGAGAACGCGCATGGAGGCCTCCTGATGGTTTGATGGTGCTCTCCGCAGGCGGCGCGCAGGGGGAAACCGTTTCCCGGAGACAGCGCATGGCCGGCGGTTTACATTCTCCTGAAAAATATATGACGGACGCCGCCGGGACAATCATCCTGCGCGGTAAAGAACGCTTTCCCTGAAAAAATCATCCCAGCGATGAGGTTTTCCCCCGCATACAGGGCGGGGAAAAAATCAGACACGCCTGGGCAGATGCGCCGGACCGCCCTGATATGGTGGGCAGTCTGTCCGGATTGGGACCGGGTGACGGAAAGGCCGGCCTGCCCGTTTCCCGGTCGGCACACAGCCCAGCCACATCACGCGGCACAGGGGAAAAGGGGACAGAATAAAAATTATCTTCTTTTCACGGGACTGCTGTGTCCCGTACCTGCCGCACAGTGTTCTGACGCCGCGGCCGGGCAGGGGGAGGTTCAGGGATAATCCTCTGCCTTCCCGGCACGCAGCTAACCTGTGGCGGAGTGACATGCGGCGTGCGGAGCCGCGCCCGCCGCGGGCGGACTGATATCCTGCGTCCCTGCGGGCAAACGCATTGTCATGGAGGGCATGCCGGCCACCGCTTTATCGCGTACATCATCTTCGGCGCGGACCTCATCCGGGGGAGCGCTCCCAGCACTGCGGTCTCCTTCTTCGTCCGCGGACATCTGCTCTTATGACGGGGAACGGACCGCCGGCGTTTTTCTTCCGGAGGGGCCTCCATCCGCGATTCTGTCTTCGCGGAAGGCTGGACAAAAATTAAGGTGCTCCCTGAAGGAAAAGAAGGCGTTTAAACGTTATCCGGCCCTCTGAGGGAAAAGAAAGCACGGGGCCGGGGACGTTAATGCTTCTGCCCTCAGGCTGGCGCCCCGGCTTCCTTCATAAGGGGGAAAGCGGATTTTCTGCTTCCGGAGCGCCGGCAGGGCGTTTCCCATGGCGTTTTTCCCCCTGAGCGGATCAGGCAAACAAGGACGCCCTTTGTGCATAGCGGAAGCAGCCAGGCGCGGGATAAAAGGAGAAATAAGAAATAAAGAACTCCGCAACGCAGGGAAGCCTCAGAAAGGGCACCCGCGGCGGGGACGCCGTCAGGGCGTCAGAAGAAGGAACGTCATGGAAAATTTTGTCTTTGAAAATCCGACAAAAGTGTTTTTCGGCAAAGGATGCGTCAGGGAATATCTCTCCGGACTGGCCGCCCCGTACCAGGGCAGCATCATGCTCGCCTGGGGCGGCGGTTCCATCAGGCGCAACGGCGTCTACGATGAAGTCTGCGCCGCGCTCCGCGCGACAGGCAGGAAAATCGTTGAATTCTCCGGCATCATGTCCAACCCCACCTATAAGAAGGTACTCGAAGGCGCGGCCCTGGCCAGGAAAGAAAATGTGGGGCTCATTATCGCTGTGGGCGGCGGATCGGTCATGGACTGCTGCAAGGCCATTTCCATAGCCGCGCGATACGACGGCGATGTCTGGAACGATTTCTGGGTGAAGAAGGGCTCCTTCAGGGGCTTTGAACCCCTGCCGCTCGGCATTGTGGTCACCGTCTCGGGAACGGGCAGCGAGTGCAACGGCGGCGCCGTCATCACCAATGAGGACCTTCATATGAAGACCGGCCGCGATTATCCCGAATGCAACGCCCGCTTCTCGCTCCTCGATCCGTCGTACACCTTCAGCGTGCCGCGCTTCCAGATGGTGTCCGGCGCTTTTGACACGCTCTCCCACCTGATGGAAATCTACTTCAGCGCGCCTGACGCGGACAACGTGTCCGACGACATCAGCGAGGCGCTCATGCGCAGCGTCATCCGCAATCTGCGGGCGGCCCTCCGTGACGAAAAGGATTACACGGCCAGAAGCAACCTCATGTGGGACGCCACCATGGCCGAGAACCGCGTGGTGAAGCTCGGCAAGAAGACGGACTTCATGTGTCACATGATGGAGCATCAGATAGGCGCGTACGTGAACTGCAATCACGGCGCCGGCCTCGCGGTGCTCCATCCTGCCTATTACCGGCGCATTTATAAGGACGGTCCCGCGAAATTCGTCCGCTTCGCTGTCAGCGTCTGGGGCATTGAGCGCGGGGACATGGACGATGACGCCCTTGCCCTCAGGGGCATCGATGCCCTGGCTTCCTTCATCAGGGAAATCGGCCTGCCCACCACGCTCAGGGAAGTGAATGTGACCGCGGATACGGATCTCAGGGCCATAGCGGACTCGGTCACGGTCACGCCCGGCTGCTACCGCAGGCTTTCCCACGAAGAAATTTACGATCTTTTCCGCGAGGTTTTTTAGGCGGAACAGCGAATGAACGCGGCGGCCTGAGGGCCGCCGGGAGGAAATATGTCCCAGAACTGGCTTATCACTGGAGCGGGGCGCGGTTTTGGCCGCGCCTTCGTCAGCGCGGCCGCCGAAAGCGGCGCGGAAGTGTACGCGGGTGTCAGGCACGTGCCGGAAGGCGATCCCCTGTTCAGCAGCCCGCGCGTGCACCCGCTCATTTTTGATGTCACAAAGCCCGGAGAGGTGAACGCGGCCGTGGAAAAGGCGCTCGGCGAAGCAGGACACATCGACGTACTTATTAATAACGCGGGCTTCGGCATGAGCGGCGCATTCGAGGAAATGTCCGATGAAGAGCTCCGCGGCCTCATGGAAGCCGATTATTACGGCGTCGTGAACGTCACGCGCGCCATACTGCCTTCCATGCGCGGCCGGCGCGGCGGCACGATTCTGAACGTTGCCTCGCAGGGCGGCCTCATGGGTTTCACCGGGAGCAGCGCCTACTGCTCCGCAAAATTCGCTGTCGTGGGACTGAGCGCGGCCCTGCGCATGGAACTGCAGGAATTCGGCATCCGCGTTTCTGTCCTCTGCCCCGGATCCTTCAGAACCGATTTCCGCAAAAAAGGCTCCATGCGCCATCCGGCCAAAGCGCTGGACGCCTACGACGGAACGGCCGTGCGCCGGGCGTCCCGGTTTCTCGCCGAAAACCCTGACAGTCAGAAGGGCGATCCCGGGAAAGCGGCCCGCTTTATCGTGAGCATGGTGGAAAGAAAGGAACTGCCCCTGCGCATCCTCATCGGCGCTGACTGCTGCAGGCAGGTCAAAGCCGATCTCAGAGAGCAGATCGCGGATATCGAAAGCTACGAGAGCCTGGCTTCGGCCACGGACTTTGCCTAAAACAGCATCCTTTTCCCAGCACAGCAGAACGCCGCGAAGGGCTTTCAGTCCTTACGCGGCGTTCTGCTGTTCATGCGGGAGAGACATTTCCTAGCGGTTTACGGACATGTGTTCTTCCCAGAAGCGGACAGCGTCGTCCATCCAGCCCCATGCGTCCGTGCCGCGCCCCGTGCCGAAGCCGTGGCTGGCATGGCGGTAGAGATGAAATTCGGCGGGAATGCCTGCCGCTATCAGGGCGTCCGTCCGTTTCCGCATGACAGCCGGGCCCGCAATGGGATCATCCGCGCTCACGACGGCGAAGGTCGGCGGATCACTGCGCGAGTAGAGGCTGTGGCTGGTATAGGCCATGATAACGGCAGAGGGTCGGGGCAGGGGATCCCCGCCAAGAGCGGCCGATCCGTACGTCCCCATATCGGCTGCCATGCGCGCCCCCGCTGAGCCGCCCCAGACAGACCATCCGTCCGTGCCCACACCGAGCTTTGCCGCGTTGCGGAAAATCCAGGACACGGCAGCCGCCATGTCGGCGCAGGCCGTCTCCTCGCCGCCTGTGCGGTACTGCAGGATAAAGACGTTGTATCCCCTGGCGCTGATGATTTCCCCCGGGGGCAGGCCTTCATGGAGGGTGCCGACATAGACGAAGCCCCCGCCGGGACAGATAAGGGCGAAGGGCGCCCCGGTTTTTCCTCTCAGGAAGAAGAGGCCTGTTTTCTCCCTGAGGGACTTTTCATCGTAAAAGCTGTAAAAGACCTGCTTTCCCGCGCTGACATCGCGGATAAGCCGGTTCAGTGAAGCCACCACGTCATCGGGCTGCACCGAATGGTGCCAGGGCATAAGCCGGCCGACAGTGCCCAGGGTGCAGAGGGCGTACGCGTCCTCAGGCCGCGGCAGAAGATGCTTCGCGAAGGATCTGAGGGCAGGATGTTCAAGCATATCCTGAAGCGTGTCATCCGCTTTCAGGGGACGGTTTTCCATAATGTTCTCCATACTCCGGACGCTGCCGCCGGCCGCGGAAACGGGCGTGCCGGACAAAAGAAGCCCGGGAAGAAGGGCCGCGGACATCAGGAGACGCCAGCGGCAGAGAAACAGGGAATGAAGCAGGCCGCAGGGACAGGAAACGCCCCGCGGAGCAGTGAGAAAGAGAGGGGCTCCGGCGTACAGCCGCCCTCCGGGCTTAACGGGCCAGGGTCAGTGTTCCGCCATGTCAGGCTTTCCCTCCTATCCGGCGCGGAAACAAAAAAGGCCCCCCAGAGGCGCGTACGCGCTTCCCCGGAGAGGCACCTTTCAGAAGGAGATTTTTCATCCCGCGCTAGAAGTACGCGTTATCGATGTCCATCCTGTCAAGGGCGGCGGTGATGTCCGCCATTTCGTCCGCGGAGAGAGAAAGCCCGGCAGCGCCGAGATTTTCCTTCAGGCGTTTCGGGCTGGTTGTCCCCGGAATAGGCAGGATGAAGGGCCCGCTGGCGAGCTCCCAGGCGAGAACTATCTGGGCCGGCGTGGCACCGCGGGCTGACGCGATGTCATGGAGGAGATCCAGAACGGGCTGATTGTGATCCATGGCCTCAGGCTTAAAGCGGTTCATAAAGCCCCTGAAATCGCCTTCCCGGTATGTGTCTGCTTTTGTGAAGCGGCCGCTCAGGAAGCCGTTGCCAAGCGGGCTGTAGGCCACGAAAGCCATACCGAGCTGACGGCACAGGCCGAAAACGCGTTTTTCCGGCTCACGCCAGATCATACTGTACTGGTTCTCGACGGCCGCGACGGGGCAGACAGCGTGCGCGCGCAGGAGATAGTCCTCCGGAGCGTTGGAAAGGCCCCATTCGGTGATTTTTCCTTCTTTTTTCAGATCCGCCATGACGCCGGCAACAACTTCAGGCTCCACATGAGGATCCACGCGGTGCTGATAGAGGAGGTCGATGTGATCGGTTCTGAGACGCCTGAGCGATCCTTCAACCTGCGCGCGAATGGATTCGGGACGGCTGTCGGGCAGGTTGACGGGCTTCCCGTTTTCCACCTTCTGTCCCGTAATGCCAAACTTCGTGCAGAGGACAGCCCGATCCCGCCTGTCCGCAAAGGCTTCGCCCAGAAGCTCCTCGTTGGCCGTGCCGTAGACAGGCGCCGTGTCAAAGAGGGTGCATCCGAGATCCAGAGCCTCATGCAGAAGGGAAACCATTTCGGAGCGGGGCGCGGGCTTCCCATAGGCGTGATCCATGCCCATGCAGCCAAGCCCGATTTCGGAAGCTGCGATCCGGCCCATAGCGCGGGTTTTCATGACAGAACTCTCCTCAGACGCGGCGTCCCATCTCATAGGCTTCCTGCATGACAGGTCTGCCCGCGATGGCGCCGGCCTCATACACGCCTTTGCCGTAAATGACGCCGCCTTCCACTGAACCGTCCAGGCACAGGGCGAGACCGCGCAGACACTGGAGCGTGGTGTCCATAACGGTATCCGAATCCTCGGCTGAGGTCATGATGTAGTAGAAAGTCTTGTTTTTTATTGTGCGCCAGCGGGCGACGCAGCGGTCGATGAGCGCTTTCATCTGCGCGTCCACAGAGTAAAAATACACGGGCGAAGCCATGACAATGACATCGGCGGCGTTCATTTTGTCAAGGATTTCCGCCATGTCGTCCTTTATGGCGCACACGCCTCCGTGATCGCGGCAGTGGTAGCAGGCCAGACAGAAACCTATCTTTTTATCGCGCAGGAAGATTGTCTCAACTTTGCTGCCGGCCTCCTCCGCGCCCTGGGCAAACATGCGGCAGAGCGCCGCGGAGTTGCCCTTTTTGCGGGGGCTTCCCGCGAGAATAAGCACGTTTTTCATATCTTCTTTCCTTTCTGCGGCCAGGGGGCCGCGTTTTGCTTCAGGAAAAAACCCGCCATGAGCGGCGGTGTCCCGTCTCAGTCGGCGTCGGTCCTGACGCTGAGATCCTGCCAGGCCCGGATTTCCGCGAGACGGGCGTTCATCTGCTCCGTCACATAGCGCACGGCAGCTGAGCCGAGCGGCAGGCGGAAGGGGCTCTTTTCCCCTTCGACAGCCTCGATAATCACGCGGCCCGCCTTCATGACATCTCCCCATTTGCCGAGGGGTGTGTCCCCGCTCAGATCCGTCACCCGTATCTTGCGGCTTCCGGCCGTATCCCTGTAGTCACTGATATTGCCGGCGCTGATATTGATGGAACGGTCGAAGAAGTCTGTCCGGAAAGGACCGGGCTCGGCCACGATCACGCGGATGCCCAGGGGATTCACTTCCTTCCTCAGGCCGTCGGCCATGGCCTCCACGGCGCATTTCGTGGCTCCGTAGAAGGCGGATCCCGGTGATGTTCCCGCCGCCGCGATGGAGGAGAAGCACACGATGGCGCCATTTCTCACGGCGCGCATGGAAGGCAGCACTTTCCGGATCATGCGCACCGTACCGAAGAAATTCGTTTCGAACTGCCGGTGTATCTCGTCCATGGAGCATTCTTCCACGGCGCCGCGCAGGCAGTAGCCCGCCACACTGGCAAGCACGTCCACGCGGCCGAACCGGGCGAGCGCGGCCTTCACGGCGGCCTCCGCCTGCGTGTCATCGCTGACATCGAGAGGCAGGGCCAGAGCGGTCTCGGGATAGCGGTCTGTAAAATGACGCAGCGTTTCGGGCCTGCGGGCCGTGACAACGGCCTGATCCCCGTGTTCAAGAACCGCTTCAGCGAGTCCCTTTCCAAGACCGGACGAACAGCCGGTAATAAGCCATGTCTTCATAGAGCTATCTCCTGGTTTGTCCTGGCGGATGCTCCCTGAACGGAACTCTCCGCGCATACGGAAATACCCCTGGGAAGGCGCGGTCAAAAGAGGAATTCCTGCCGCTTCTTTGCCTGATCCGCTCACTGCCCGTATCCGCCCGGTCCGTTTCCCATAAAGCCTGCGCACGATCCTGATCCGTTCCGGCTTGCCTCCTGAAGTTCCGCTTCCGCCGGAGGCGCCGGCCTGCGCCGGTACCCGGAGTATGGCGCGGCATCCATTCCCTCAAGCGATCGCTGAGAGGTGCCTGCGGACACCTGCCTGACGCGGGGCATACCAGCGGCACGCAGAGAGGCGCGGGAAACGCTGCTCCCAGCCATCTTAAGAATGATTCCTTCCGGTTTTTTGAGAAAAAAACAGAAAAATTAATCCCCCGGATGAAGCGGATATTCTGAGAGTGTGCTTTATCTGAAGCCAGCACCATGAACTCTTCAGCCGGAAAGAGCGTCTGAGTCCCGGAAGGTGAATTCAGAACCGCTTTTTCTGAAACCGGGGGCCTGAGGGACTGCCTCCGCGGCTCTCTGAATGCCGCCGGAACATGCCGGTCCGCGTGAACAGAAACGCGCAGGCGCCGCGGATTTCAGCGGGCCGGCATGGCGGAACGTCCCGGGCTTCAGCGGTCTGGATGTTACTGCGCGGAAAAGCCCATGGCCGGAACTCCGTACGCGTCCTGATGCCCTAAGTGAAAAACCGGAAACCTCTCTGCGTCATACCAGGGAAAAGGAGATGAACCCATGAAAAAAACCTGCTTTTTCATTCTGCCGGCACTTGTCCTGTTTCTTTGTTCCAGCGCGTTCGCGCACAGCGCGAAGGAGCTTCCCACACTTGATCAGGATAATCCTCTGTCCGCCGTCTGCACGGGCAGCGGGGTAAGCCTCCGGGCCCAGCCCTCATCCGGCGGGGAAAAAATCGCCACTCTCGATAAAGACGAAGAGCTCTGCCTTATCGGCAGACAGGAAACAAAAGAGGAATACCCGTGGATCTTTGTTATCTCACAGGCAGGATTCAGGGGCTGGGTGTACGGCAGGTTTGTTTCGTTCAGTGACGCCGCGCTGACGGAGAGCGGGCGGTTCAGGGCCAGGTTCGACAGCAGTCTGTGTTTAAATCACCTGGACGCGTTTACGCGCATTGCGGGCATTCAAGATAAAAAGGCTGAAAAGAGCGGGGTGGGGGAAAACGATCCCGACGCTCCCCATTATGCGGATACAAAGCTGGTATATCCCGAAGGATTTACCCTGTATCTGATGGATGGGGGGATTCTTCTCACCGTTTCCCTCGACAAAAAAGGATATAAAGCGGCCGGCCTCCAGGCTGGAGACGCCATTGACAGTGAAACCCTCCAGAAATTCAACGCCAATATGACTTCCATGGGATGGTCCTCCATGCAGGCCGTGGACAGCGGGACATATAAATGGGTCCTGGAAGCTATGGTCGACACAGCGAAGAGGCCGGTTAAGCATTTTTCCATCACGGCTGAAGACGGAAAAATCAGGCGCATCACCTGGGGAAACTACGTCATCGATTAACGGGGGTACCCCAGGGGAAGCCCCCCCGCACAACGGTACGGGCTCTGGCCGGATATGAACGTGCCATGCCGGAGCGGCTCCACGGCTCCCCAAACCCTTCGTTAAAAAAACATCCGGACGTTCCGGAATTTCGTGAGCGCGTGCCTCTGTCTTTCGCCGGGACACGCGCTCGCTTTTTTTATCTTCCCCGCGGCCTGCTCCCGTGGGAGTGCAGGACACAGCACGGCCGGGAGTGATGCAGAGACGAAGGGGAGATCCTCTGGTCCGGACAAGCACCTCGGCTTGCGTCAGTTCCCTCCACGCAGCGGAACAGGACGCCCCATGTTCACGATGAAGCCTCCTGAAAGGCCCCCACCGCCAATGACGACGCTGTGGCTGACAGAGGAACAGAGATGAAATCAGGCAGAGATGCTGTCGGTGGCAGGGCACCCGCCCCTCATTCACTTGCAGAATCCGCGAAAAAAAAATCATCCCAACAAAAATTTCCGGGCGGGGTATGGAAATAGCTCTGGCAGCTTTGTAATAATTGTCTGGTGTTGCTGTAGCCGGAATATGTCGGCTACCATTTCAATCGTAAGAGCCGTATTTCCAGGTTAAAGATAGGCTGAGCCATGGTGTTTTCCTTCAGGTTTTTGTGTATTTCGCAATCTCAACGCACCGGAGGCGTCCCCATGGCTTAATTTTTGCATAAGAATGTACTCTCACTATATAGGCTCTAAAATTATCTACGATGTTGCCATTGACTACACCATCGTATTTGACCAAAAATACCAATAAAATTTTTCAGAAGATCTTACGCCTTATGCCGAGGAAGGAAAGCAGGACGGACTACGCCAAGAAAACTCTGGAATCGGAATTAGACAGAGGACTGAATCTGCCAGCGGGGAGAATATTGGATGAAAGGATCTGAAAATCAGCTTTTGACATTCCTAGAAGGGGCTAACAATCAATATATAATCCCTGTATACCAGAGAAAGTATGACTGGAAGAAAAAGCATTGCCAGCAACTGTATGAAGATTTGAAGAAAACAATTCAAGAGAACAAGGAGAGCCATTTTTTTGGGAGTATCGTTTCCCAGCTTGTTCCAGAAGGAAGTAAAGTTAATTACCACATATAGATGGCCAGCAGCGGCTGACTACCGTTATTCTGCTCCTTTTGGCTATCTGCAATATGATCAAAACAGGAGAAGTAAAACCCAACAACAGTGCTCTCGATGAACAAATTATGGAGCGGTTCATCATTAACAAATGGGCTAATTCCGGGAGCAAAATCAAACTGCGTCCAGTAAAAAATGACAAAAGCGCTTTGGAAAAGATTGTGGCAGGAGACAAGGCAGAATATGACCGAACCTCTAATCTGACCATCAATTATGAGTATTTCTGTGAAGAAATCCTGAAACAGGAAATGTCCGTGGATGAACTGTTCAAGGCAGTTGACAGGCTCCAAATCATTAGCATCACGCTGGATCCTGCGGATGATCCCCAGCTGATCTTTGAAAGCCTGAATTCCACCGGCCTGGCACTTACGGAAGGGGATAAAATCCGGAATTATATTCTGATGGGCCTTACACCTCAAAAGCAGGAATTGTATTATGATGGATTTTGGACAAAAATTGAACAATGCACAGGAAATGATGTAAGTGACTTTGTCCGTGATTATCTTAGCATCAAACAGCTGGAGACACCGACTATCAGAACTGTGTATCAGACTTTCAAAACATATGTAGAAACAAAGAAAATTCCACTGGACAATCTCCTCTTTGATTTGCTGCTGTATGCCCGGATTTACAGGAAACTGCTCCAAGGGAAAAGTGACCTTGACTGTCCGGCTTTGGATGACTGCATGTACCGTCTGAAAAGGCTGAAAATCAAAGTTGCGGAACCATTCTTTATGGAAATTTTCCGGTTGCATCAGGAAGGAGAGCAACTGTCTGTGGAAGATCTTTCTCGTATCTTTCAAATAATTGAAAGTTACCTGTTCCGCCGAAACATTTGTGAAGTGCCCACAAACGCACTGAGTAAACTATTCCTGAATTTGAACCGGGAAGTTATTCGTTATGACAACACTACTGATGACTATGTAAACAAGCTCTCCTATGTGCTGCTCTCTAAAAAAGAGCATAGCCGGTTGCCAGACGATGCAGAATTTTCAAAGGCTCTGGCCACAAAAGAAGTGTATCGGATGCGGGGAAAATACAAGGACTATTTGTTTGAACGCTTTGAGAACTACGGAACCCTGGAAGCCAAAGATGTGTACACGTTCCTGGATAACGGAACGTACTCCATAGAACATATCATGCCTCAACATTTGACCCCAACATGGATCCGGTCTCTTGGCCCTGATGCAGCTAAAATACATACAGACTGGCTGCACTGTCTGGGGAATCTGACGTTAACTGCTTACAATTCCAAGATGAGCAATGCCTCTTTTCAAGAGAAGCGTGATGGAGAACGAGGGTTCAAAAAGAGTGGCCTGCGAATGAATCAATGGATTGCAGGCAAAGCAAAGTGGGGTTTAAAAGAAATGCAGGAACGCAGTGCTGGAATGGTTGAACTGGCAAAAAAAGAAATTTGGCCCATGCCAGCTACTACCTTCAAACCCTCTAAAAAAGAATGGGACTCTTGCTCTCTGGAAGATGAAGATTTCAAATTGGAGGGGCGGTCCATTGTCAAGTACAGCTATCGGAATATAGAAACACCCGTTTCCAGCTGGATAGACATGTTTGAACATGTGGTGAGATACCTGCACAATGAAGATAAAACCATTCTGCCAACTCTGGTTGACAGTTCAGATGTTTCTGACAATCTAAGAAACTATTTCAGCAAAAATCCTCAGTCATTGAAGAGTTTTTTAAAAATTGACGAGAATCTCTATGTAGAAAAAAACACAAGTACATCTAGAAAAATTTCAATCCTGCGCCGTTTGTTTGAACTGTTTCACGCAGATCCTGCAGATTTGGTATTCTATCTGCGGGACAGTGACGGAGCAGGAAACCAATCAAACGAGAACAGCGGGCAGACTTTTCGACCGGTTCAGGAAGGAGCTATTGATGATGCAAAAGTGGCCGTCGATGCTTCAGAGGATAGAGTTCCCGAGTCTTTTGACAAAGGAGAAACTCGCGGCAGGAATGATGGTGAGATGCTTCACCTTTCTTCAGGATCTGCAGATGCCCTTGGGAAAGTTACCGCAGAAGGATTTTTAGTTTTACAGGGGGCTAAACTTAATGAAACTAAAAAATCCATGAGCGGTAGAATGGCCAGGCTGAGGGAAAAATTGCTGAATGAAGGAAAAATAAAGAACTGGGCGACCACCGAGGATTTGTCTTTTCACAGCTCCTCTGCAGCTGCTGAATTTATAGTAGGATGCAGTGCTAATGGCCGCAAACTCTGGAAAAATCAGGATGGGAAACCCCTCAAAGAAATTGAAACTGAAAAGGATAAATACACTATCTGACAGAGGAGGTGGCAGGCCCACCCTCAAGTGCAGCAGGAACTTCAGTTCTGCAGATTGTTGCACCGACACTTCCAGCTTCCGGAAATCTCGCCCGGCCCCGGTTTGACGGCATCGGAAAGCGGATAGGAATCGATCATGGGACTTTCAGCCGGCGTTCCTGTCATGGCCGAAAGGAAATCTGCCATGGGTTCCCTGTCAGCCCGCTCTTAGATTGTGTTTGGCTTTTTGATTTCCGGCGGCTCATGTCTGTGCTGTCCAATTTAAGCCTTACCTGAAAGATTCTGTAAAACATCCAGACGCCCCGGAAATTCGTGAGCGCGTCTCTCTGCCTTTTGCCGGGATACGCGCCCGCTTTTTTTGTCTTGCCCGTGCCCTGCTCCGTGGGGAGCAGGGCACGGCGCGCCTTACGGCGTGGTTCAGAACAGGCAGAGAAATCCCGCTCCGGACCGGGATCAATCCACTGCAGCTTTGCGCCAGTCCTACCGAAGCTGGCTGGACAGCACGTACCTGAAAACCGCCGCTGCCCGTGCCGGAACAATCCCGGAGCGGCCCGGCGGGGAGGCAGGTCATTTACGTCGTGAATCCAGGAAGCCGGTTCCCGGCATGCCCCCTTTTATCCGGTCTGGCAGGGAAAAGAAAAGAGCGCCGGGCAGAAGCCAGGCGCTCCATGATCGGACAGCTTATCATCCGTCGGTTTCCGCCCGCCTGTGAGGCAGGCGGAAACATATCCGGAGGAAGGAAGGAGGATTAACGCTGGGAAACCCTGACGCTACTCTCGAAGCCGGTCAGATCGGCGTCACTGAACTCACCCTTACCGACGCTGATCTGCTTCAGGGCAGGGAGCTTCTTAAAGGCATCAAGGCTGGTGAGGCCGTCAACCTTCTGGAGGGTCACGGTGGACAGGGCGCCAAGGCCGCTGACAGCTTCAAAATGACTGACTTTGCAGTCACTCACGCGCAGATTCTTCAGGCTGGTGAGCTTTGAGAGGAAAGAAAGGTCAAAGGGCTCACTGCCATTTTTATTAAGTTTGTAACAGTTCAGCTGGGTCAGGGCGGTCAGGCTTCCCATGCCGGAAGTCTTCACGCCATCAAAGGAGGAGAGTTCCAGTTCCTTAATCCCCCTGAGGCTACCCATGAAGCTCAGGTCCACGGGTCCCTGCTTTTCGTTGACGCCGTTCAGAATCAGTTTTTCAAGGCCGGTCAGACTGCCAAGGGCCTCAAAGCCGCTCACGTTCTTCACGCTCCACAGCTTAAGCCACTTCAGGCTGGTGGCGCCGGCCAGGGTCTTCAGATTCACAGGAACCTTCATGCTCCAGATCTGGAAATTTTCCACCTTGCTCCTGGCCAGGGGAGAGTAGTCAGTCACATACTCAGCGAACACGTCGAACTTTTTCAGGTTGGGCAGGCCGGCAACCCAGGAAATATTATCGAGCCTGGTGAGACCGCCTTTAAGTTCCTTTACCTGGGTCAGTTTGCCGAGTGTGTTGAAGTCTGCGTCCTTAACGGCGTAGTACATGAAGCTCTCAAGCTTCGGGCATCCGGCCAGGGCGCTGAAGTCCTTCACCTGGGATCCGTAGAAGCTCAGTGATTTGAGGTTCTGAAGCTTGGTCAGAGCGCTGAGGTCGCTCATCGTGCAGTACGTGAGCTCCAGGCTGGTCAGGCCGGGAAGAGCGGTGATGGGGGAGAGATCCGCGAAAACACCGTGGCTGATACGGGCCGAGCGCAGACCGGGCAGGGAGGGAAGCCCCTCCATGGAGGTCAGCGCGGGGCCGCCGGAAACGGCCAGGCTGTTAATTTTGGTCAGGCCGCTCATCCACTTCAGGTCCGGTCCCATGGCGTCGCTGGCAACCTGGAGCTTTGTCAGGCCGGTCAGGCCGGACAGCGGGCTGAAGTCCTTCACCTTTTCAGCGCTGAGAGTGAACACAGTCAGTTTTTTGAGTCCGGCGACGGGCGCGATGGACGTCAGCTCTTCGCTGTTTTCAATGTTCAGTGTGCGGAGTTCAGGAACAGCGGCACAGACTTTCTGCAGATCCCCGTCCTTAACGTTGTTCAGGGTGAGAGCCAGCTTTGTCATGTCCGCGCCCTTCAGAGCCTGCACGGCGGCGTCATCGGCACCTTCGTTAATGGTAAACTTATTGCCTGACTGCTTGAACGAAGGGGCCGCGTAGGCTGAGCCGGAGAAGATTCCCAGCGCGATGAGGGCTGCGAGAAGTGATTTTCCTTTCATTGCAGATGCTCCTTTGTGTGAGTCAATGGAAAGGCCGGTAACGCATGAAACGCATGCGGCTGTGAACAGATATCTCCCCTCCTTTCCGGACTGCCGCCGGAACGTCGGAGATTTTCCGCCATCGCATCAGAAATCAGGCCTCCACGGACACCAGACCGGACTGAAAGACTCCCCTGACCATGGAAAAACCGGGCACGGGACAGCCGCTGTCGGGACCGGATTCATTCTCTGCCGATACGCCGGAGGGGATACGGCAGACGACACGGTGACGTCTTTTGCCTTTCTTCTACCTTAAAGGAAGCGCCGCTTCTTCATCCTTCTGATGAATTACCGTAAATACGGCTGCTGAAAAACAAATTTCATCTGCGCGATGAGAGTATTTTGCGGGAAAAAATACCCCGGCATGGACCGGAGCGGCCCGGAGAGGGCAGCGGCATCACGCAGAAATACGGGAAGGGCATGGAACAGTATCCGGGATAAGCGCGTCACCGGAGGACAGGACGATGGTTTCTCAAAAAACTGGCACCCGCAGCAGAAACTGCTCCGGGGTGGCGGATTTTTCTGTGGAAGTCCGCCACGCGGGGTGCGCTGGCAGAACGTGCGCTTTCTTGTTCTGCCCCCGCCAGTGACAGCCGCGAATCCCCCGGGGGCGTCTGATGTAAGAAGCCTCCTCAGGGGCAAAAAAATAGCCCCCGGCACGTAAGCGCAGGGGTCTTACAAAAAGCCTCTGAGGCTTTTTTGATGCTGCCCGGACTTTATCTGCCCCAGCGGCAGCCATCAACTCTTTTCCGCAGGAACCCGAATCCCTGAAAATAATCCGGCTCTTCCGAAACGCCTCCGGGTGCTTCTACAGCCGGCCATGAACGGAGTTTTCCTGTCCGTGGCCGGCGGAAGAGCTGGAAAAGAGCTTCCGACACTCTTCCCAGTGGGCCTCTGATGACGCTGCGCGCCCCCTGGCTTCTGGCTTACGCGGAGGGCTGACGGAGAATTTTCGCCGGCACGCCGCCCACCACAGCGCCTTCGGGGACATCCTTCGTCACCACGGCTCCGGCGGCCACGGTGGCGCCGTCCCCGATCGTCACGCCGGGAAGAAGGATACTGCCGGATCCTATCCAGACGTTTCTGCCCACGCGCACGGGAGCGATGTGGTGATCCATGCGCTCTTCCGGGCGGAGCCCGTGATTTATGGTAGCAATGACCACGCGGTGGCCGATAAGCGTGCCGTCGCCGATACTGATGCCGCCCTGATCCTGAAAACAGCAGCAGGCGTTGATGAAGACACTTCTGCCGATGCGGATGTTTTTGCCGAAGTCCGTGTAGAAGGGCAGAAACATTCTGAAGCTTTCATCAATGTTCCGCCCCGTGATGCGGCACATGTATTCACGGATTTCTTCCATGTCATGCACGCCCGTATTAAGCTCCTGGGTGAGCCTCTGCGTCTCCAGCGACCATCTGTGCATGCAGTCGTAGGCTTCCGTACCTGCGGTAAGCGTTTTACCCTCACTGAGATATTCAAGCAGTTCTTCAAGTTCCATATTTTCCTCCAGGAAGGCGCCGGAGCGCCGTTCATGCCGCTCCCTGGGGATTATCCGGAGGAAGCTGACGCCCCTCCTGTGTAAAGGTATAGGCAAAAAAGAGCCAATACTTATTGTTCATGCCTTTTTATGCTTTTAAGGCATGGCATGGATGATGAGAGCACCCAGCAGGAAGGGGGGACAGGAAACCTCTCTAAAACCGGCCAGACCCTGTAATCACTCGCGGCCATACAGCCGCCCGGCCGGGCGGAAGACGCGTTACGGCCGTCTTATTTTCTGTCAGCGGGGACGCTGCAGTCCCGGCGGTCCCGGGGCAGTCCGGATGCTCCCGTACTGCCGGTATTCTTCCCTCCGGCGCTCACAATTCTGCGAAAACTCCGCGCTGCAGCCCAGAGCCCGGAGGAGGGCGGCACAGCTCAGAAGATCAGGCTCTCTCCATCCGCCGGGATAAGCACGCGCCGCGCGAGCCCCAGTTCCTTCAGGGCGGCGCGCAGGGTTTTGCGGGTCAGCCCGGCCTGCACGATGGCGTCCATGTGCGTGATGACGATGGCGGCGTCCGGGCAGGCCCGGCATACCTCAGCCACATCGGCGGCATCCATATTGAGGCGTCCTTCCGTTATGAGGCTGGCGGCGCAGGCGCTGAGCACGATGACGCCAGGCTGATAGGCACTGAGCGTTTCGGCAACGCCTTCGTACCAGATGGTGTCACCGGCGAGATACAGCGTCTTTTCTCCGGGGTATTCGAAAATGACACCGCAGGTGGGACCGCAGGGCACAATGGTACCGCTGCGCGCCGGCGCTCTGCTCACATGAATGCGGCGGTAACAGGACGTGGACGAGAGCATGCGCACGTGCACAAAGCCTGAACGCCTGAAGGCGCGTACGTCTTCCCTGTTCTGCACGTACATGACAAGCTTTCTGTCCAGCTGGCCGCCGGGGCGCCCGTCCGCGTCCATATCAATGTGCGTGGGATGGATGTGCGTAACGACGCAGGCGTCCACGCCCGCGAGGATTCTGTCCGCGGGGAAGGGTAGGGGGCAGAGCGGGGCATCGCCGCTTCCGGCCGCTGTATGCCGTGACAGAAAATGCGAGGCCGTGTAGGGGCTTGGCTCCCCCTCGGGCGCGAGCCAGGGATCCACTAGAAAGGTTCTGCCGCCGTACGTGACGCGCATTGTGGCGTTGCGAATCTGCTGGATAATCATGTCCTTCCCGTCTTCCCGGTAATACCGTACCGTACCTGATTCATCTTCATATCATAGCTGATAGAAACTTCATTATCCAGTCCCGGCTGTGAGTATTTTACCCTCCCTGCCGCTAAGGAAAGCAGTTTCCCGGACTGCAGAATATGCGTCGGGGCGGCATGCCGGCAGCAGGAAGGGCAGCCCGGTATCCCTGAGAGATACCGTGTGATCAAAATCAGAAAAATATTATTTTTACTGATAAATCTATTTTTCGATATTGCTACAAATATAAAAATCGTGTAACTAACAACCCGTTACTACTACGGGACGTCCCGGTGCCGGCCAGCTGCTCATACCCGCCCGCACGCGTACCCATGCCCCGGTAATCACGTAAGGAGTTGAGTATATGAAAAAAATGCTGTTCACGGCCCTGGCCATGAGTCTTTTCTTCGCTGTTCCCGCCCATGCCCACTTCGGCATGGTTCTCCCTGACAAAAACGTGGCCATGGAGAAGAAGGACGCCGACATCAGCGTCCAGTTCATCTTCACGCACCCCTTTGAAGGCAAGGCCATGGATCTCGATGTTGAGAAAGCCCAGGTCTTCAATGACGGCAAGGCCACGGATATCACCTCCACGCTGAAGCCCGAAACCTACAAGGGCAGGAAGGCCTTCAAGACCTCCTACAAACTCGCCAAACCCGGTGTGTACACCATAGCCATGACTCCGAAGCCCTACTGGGAACCCGCCGAAGACAAGTTCATCATTCATTACACCAAGACCGTCGTAGCCGCCTTCGGTGAAGAGGAAGGCTGGGATCAGCCTGTGGGCCTGCCCGTTGAAATCGTTCCGCTTTCCCGTCCCTTCGGCCTCTATGCCGGCAACACCTTCCGCGGCAAAGTGCTCGTTGACGGCAAGCCCGGCGCCAATCTCGACGTTGAAGTCGAATACCTGAACGGCTCCGCCGGCACCTTTACCGCCCCCAGCGACTATTCCGTGACTCAGGTCGTGAAAACCGACGAAAACGGCATCTTCACTTACAGCACCCCCTGCGCCGGCTGGTTCGGCTTCGCCGCCCTCACTGACGGTCCCAGCAAGATCGCCTTTGAAGGCAAGGACCGCGACGTTGAACTCGGCGGCGTCTTCTGGGCAAAGTTCGACAGGATGCAGCCTGCCAAGTAAGGTAGTCTGAAAAAATTCCTTCCCATACCCCCGACGGATCCTTCCGGAGGGGGCTTTTTTCTGCCATCCGCACAGGTTCACAGAGCAAAAAAATATTTTTTCCATCTGCGTGCAAAAAACTCCGCTCTATTATTGCTATTTTTACTATAATTGTGTTACGAATACATCAGCCGTGAAACAGAGGTTCATTCTGCGGGAAATGCCCTGGCCTTTATTCCCGAAAGGCGCATTTCTTTTTTCTCCCGTGTTCTGCCTCCCCCATACGGCAGAATGATTCAATTATCCCTCCTGATCCCCCCTGCCGGATGTGCCTCTCCCGCAGGGGGGATACTTTTTACCCCTCCCGCCAAAAACCTCCGCAAAACCGCATAAAGCATTTTCCCGTATTGCTATCTTTATAAATTACGTGTTACCAATACAAACCGTCAGGCCATCCCCGCGTCCCGAGGGAATGGCCGGGCTGACGGGAAGTTCAGTCAGAGCCTGGACTTCCCTGACTTCCCGCCCCTTTTCCCGGGCGTTTCCGGAAGGGGTTTTTCATCCGATATTCCCTGTCACCAGGGATCTGCCCAACGGCAGTCTGTCCATACGGAAACGGGATCATCGCTTTCCGCGCGAAGCGGGAGGGGAAAAGCCGCGGCGTACTGCCCCGTCTCCTCCGGGGGCGCGCCCCCATACGGGAAGGGAGTTTTTATTCCATGCATATTGCTGAAGGTGTTCTTTCCGCACCCATTCTCTTCGCAGGCGGCGCTGCCTGCGCGGCCGGGCTCGCCGTGGGCCTCAAACGCCTGCCCACGGACAGGCTCGCCACAGTGGCCATCTTCTCAGCCACGTTCTTCATCGCCTCGCTTATCCATGTCCCCGTAGGCCCGTCGAGCGTTCATCTGCTCTTAAACGGCCTCATAGGGCTCATCCTCGGGTGGGCGGCTTTCCCGGCCATTTTCATCGGCCTGCTTCTGCAGGCGATTCTTTTCCAGTTCGGCGGCCTCACCGTGCTCGGCTGCAATACCGTGAACATGGCCCTTCCGGCCGTTCTTTTCGGCATGGCAGCCAGACCTTTCCTCACAAAGGGGAAAGCCATACAGCTCACCGCTGGTTTCCTCTGCGGCGTTCTGTCTGTCTTTGGCGCGGCGCTCCTCACCGCCCTCTGCATGTTCTTCACGGACGAGGGCTTCCTGACTGCGGCCAAACTGCTCTTCATTTCGGAAATCCCGATTTCCGTTGTTGAGGGACTTGTCACCATGCTCACGGCCGCTTTTCTCATGAAAGTCGATCCCAGACTTCTGCTTGGCCGCTCCGGGAAGTAGGCAAACGCGCTCCGCCCCGAACCTCAGAAATCCGATGAAAAGGTACAGCCTTATGAAAAACAGGAAACACATTCTCTTTCAGGCAGTCTTCCCTGTCTGCCTTGCCGTCATCCTCTGTGCCTCACAGAGTTTCGCCCACCGCATCAATATCTTCGCCCTCGTGGAAGCCGGCCAGATCCGCGTGGAGTGCAAGTTCTCCAAAAAATCTCCCGCCCAGAACTCCCCGGTCACTATCCTGGATAAGGCTTCCGGAAAACAGCTCGCCCTGAAAAACACCGATGATCAGGGCATAGCGCTTTTCCCGGTTACCGCTGAAATGAAGTCCGCGCCTCAGGGGCTGATCGCGCACATCAATGCCGGCGAAGGTCATGAAAACGACTTTGAGATTGAAAAATCCGAGCTCGATGGCGCCTCCGCTTCTTCCGGAACGGAAACGGCTCCCGCTCCGGCCGCGGCTGCGGCTTCCGCCTCTGAGCCGTCCAAGCCAGCGGCTCCTTCCGTCTCCGCTGCTTCTTCCGTGCAGATTCCCGCTGACAGCGTAGCCGCCATGTCCCGGCAGGATCTCGAGAAGCTCATCAGCACCGCTGTGGACAGACGCGTGACGCCCCTGCGCGTTATGATCGCGTCCCAGGTTGAAAAAGGCCCCGGCATAACGGAAATTCTCGGCGGCATCGGCTGGATCCTCGGCATCTTCGGAACAGCGGCCCTCTGCCTCAGCCGCAGAAAGAAGCAGTAGAGGCTAAAAGCCGTTCTGGTATTTGCCCCTCAGGGGACACTGACCACATTCTTTCCCTTCACAGGAAGCGCCTGAACCCCGGACAGATATCTGTCCGGGGTTTTTCGTCTCATAACGGATCCTGTCCCGGCCTGAAGATAACGGGCAGAGATACACGGGAAAGCCGGATACGGTCATCAGCGGTCCGGGAGAATCAGAGAGAAGGGGACCCCGCCGTATCACGAGAAGGCGGAAAGCTGCAACCGGCCTCCGGCCCGGCCGCATCACGTATCCGGCAGACGGGAACGGCGGCAGGGATTTTTTCAGTCAGGATACAATGAAATATTTGCGGCTGGCTGTAACGCGATGCCGAGCACACAATACGTGATGGAAGACAGGCGATCGCAGCAGCGTCAGCCCCCCCGACAGGAAGAGGGGTGCTCTCAGGCGCGCAGAATAGAGCCTGTTCCTGGCCCGCGGCCAACAGAATCCTGACACGCCGGCGCTGTCAATGTGTTCAACAAGCCGCAGCTCCATGCGGTCCTGCAGCGCACGAACAAACCCTATGACAGCCCCAAAGTTCCAGATGAAGATCGTTATTTCCCCAGAAACTGCGCATCACAGGCGCGCTGCGGGCAGCGCCATAAAACCAATCTGCATTTCTCCGACACATCCGAAGAAAGAGGCAGGGCGTGCATATTCTCAGCGCGAGCCGTTTCCTGAAAAATCCCGGAGACGCGGCCTGATCTGATTTCAGATAGGGGGGGCTGCGCAGGAAGAAGACAGGTTCCGGGAGCGCAGGGAAGAGGCTGTCTCATAAGAGACAGGAACTGCAAAGATATGTACTAGATACAACAAGATGTCTGATTTTTTTGAACATAGCACGTCTTCTCATCCCAGATGCGTTTTTTGCCAGAACGAAGAGATTTTTCAAAATTTTCTATCCACCGTCAATTTTTTTATTCACGGCATTGAATTTTTTAGAACAGAACACTATAAATTCCTGTACATGAAAAAATCGGACATGTGTGTTTAATTTGATACATTGACGATCTTGAAGAGGAGAGAAGTCATGCGCACTGGCAGGAAAAACAGAAGAAAGAACAGGAAGAGCAGGGGCTATATTGTCCCGATATGCCTTGCTCTGTCCGGAACACTCATGGCAGGGACGGCCGCGGCAACGGATCCGGTGTCGTATCCTGTGACTCCCAAATGTTGGGGCGTAATCACTAACGAGTACGAAACACCACTGCAGGCCAAGAATGGCCTTCAGTGGGTCAAAGTCGATGGCGACAAGGTGGAGCTGCATAACATAGGCATCAATAACGGCGGCTGGGATACCAACCCCACCAACACAAAGGAACCAATACCTGATTATTATTACTTTACAGGCGTTGATGCCGATAAGAAAAGCATAATTGTGGATTGGCGGGAAGATTCCAACCCGGGATATGTCCTCCCGGATTACCCCGTACGAAGCAATTCGAGGGGGAATTCACCTTATGAGGTTTTGATTAAAGCAAAAGATTTTGAGATCTCAGCCGATTTCAAGTCAGCACAGGAGCAGAAGGATAAGAAGAGATATAATAATAGAGGTCTTTTTGCCGATCATAAAGGTTCCGTCACAGTAGACGTTTCGGAAAAAATCAAACTGACAACGGGAGAGATTCCCGTTTTTGCAGTGGGCGGCCATATTTTAATCCAAAACTTCAGGGAACTCTACGCTGAGACCACAGGACGTCAGGATGGTGCCGGGTACGCGGTCAGAAACGTAATGGATCAATCGAATAATCAAAACCTCCCCAGTACTATCCGGATTAAAAGCACCCAGGACAGTAAGATCACTCTGCGTTCTCTGAAAAGCAACCACTCACACGGCACAGCCGTTGTTGAGGACGGCAGTCCCCAGGGACAGGGAACATACATCGAAGGCGGCAGCATCAGCATCATACGTGATGATCCCCAAGACAGGCATTCCATTGTTATGACAGCCCATGACTACACTGAAGGGCATATCGATATCGAAGGCGGACAGTCCGTCACAATAGGTAGCCGTAAAGGAGACTTCGCCGTCCAGGGCTTTTCAAAGGGTGAGGGGTTCTCAACCATAAACATCAATCAAAAATCAAACGGAAAGGTCACTATCAATGGCAGGACAACCGCGGAAAGCGGAGAGGTAAATATACGTTACGCTGGAGAGGGTTCCCTGCAGAACGGCGACGTTCTGGCCGCCAAAAGCCATCCCGGTTCAGAGGTTTGGTTCTCCGCAGGCGAGGATGCTACGAAGCCGGGAACAAAGACCGGTGTCATGAACCTCGTCTTTTCCGGGGCAGGCGCCGGAATGAAAGGTAACATGACGGCAGAAGAAGGCAGCAGCATCACGGCTGACTTTTCGGGCGACAACGCGTTTTTCAATGGCAATATTACAGCCCAAAAGGGCGAGCGCTTCACTGAAGGGGAAAAAAGCAGCGTCACGGTGAACGCTTCCAGAAACGCGAAACTTACGGGCAACGTCAGCGTTGAGGACGGAGGCATGTCCAACGTCAATCTCAGCGGAGAAAGCCTCTGGACCGGCAAATCAGCCCTGTCCGGAACGGAAGCGGTCTCAAATGTTTCCGTAAAAGATAACTCCACCTGGAAAGTGACAGAAGACAGCGCTGTCTCCACGCTGAAGCTTTCCGGAGGCACGGTCGATCTGAAAGACAGCGCCCATCAGATAAAGATCGGACACCTTTCCGCAGACGGAACCCCGGGCACCTTCCGCATGGATATGACGTACCACGACAACCAGCTCTCCACGTATGAAAACGCAGAGGACAGCGATTTCCTGTATGTGGGAGGCGGCGAGGGACAGACGTTCCGGGTTGAAGCGGCAGACAACTCCAGCCTTAACAGCATGAAAGATGGCGATAAACTGTATTTCGCCAGAACCGCCAGCGGCGCCGCCGAGTTTGACGTCGATCATAAAGTGCTGATCCGCAACCCGGATAAGATTTACAACAAGGTGTTCCGCGTAAAGACGGAAGCAGTCACTTCCGAAGCCGCGGCCGGTGACAACACGAACACAGCAGCTTCCTCCGGATCCGTGACCGGTGACAGCGCGGACACCGCCGCTCCTGCAAAAGCCGCGGCCGGCGCCAGAGCGAAGATTGCCGCTGCCTCTATGGCCGCTGCCAGCGCCGGTGAAGGCACAGCCGCTTCTTCTGAGGCCGGAACCAGCGGCAGTGAAAACACAACAGCCTCCTCAGAAAACAATGAGGACGCCTGGTATCTGACGCCTGAAACCACGGCCGTTGACAACCCTCTCAATCCCAGCGACAACGCCTTCATCCCGAACGCCAACGCCTATGTCCCCGGATCGGCGCATAACGCCGCCGCATCCATCTGGCGTGACAACGACACGCTGCTGAAGCGTCTCGGCGAACTGCGCTGGAGCAAAAACAACGACGGCGCCTGGGGCAGAGTCATCAACAGGAAGCTCGCCAGGAGCGGAACCCAGGCCTTCGACGTCAGCATGAATACGCTTCAGCTCGGCTACGACAGGAAGATTCCGCTCTCCTTCGGTGACATTTTCGTCGGCGGCGCCATTGAGCACAGCCGGGGCACCGAAAAGTACGATGACGGCGACGGCAGCGTGTATATGACGGACGGCGCGCTCTACGGCACGTTCAAAGGCAGAAGCGGCGACTACGTCGATGTCGTCACCAAAGCCGGCAAGCTGTTCACGCATTACTCCTCGGACTTCGGAGATGGGGGCGATTTCGAGAACTGGGGCTTCAGCGCCAGCGCCGAGTACGGCCACAAGTTCGACCTTGGCTGGTCCTGGTCCGTGGAACCGCAGGCGCAGATTAAGTACAGCTACCTCTGGGGCGACGATTACACCTCTGACAACGGAGCGAAAATCTACCAGGACGACATGGACAGCCTCGTGGGCCGTCTCGGTCTTCTGGTGGCCAAGGAATTCGGGACGGGCACGGAAAACCCTGTCCGGATTTACGCCAAGGGTTCCGTCCTGCATGAGTTCCTGGGCGACAGGGACGAAACGCTCTACCAGGATGTCGCGATGCATGACAGCACGGACCTTGCCGGCACGTGGTACAGCGCGGGCGTCGGCGCAAACGTCGGCCTCTCTGAGAACTGCTCCCTCTACGTTGACGCGGAGGAGGACTTCGGGACGGACATCAAAGTCCAGTACCGCATCCAGGGCGGTTTCCGCTTCGAGTTCTAGCTGAACCGGCGCATTCCCTTATTTAACCAGAAACAGAAAACCGCCGCGGCGCAGAGAACAGCGCGCCGCGGCGGTTTTTGTTTTCTCTCCGAAAGCAGCCCGCCCTGAAATATCCTCTGCCGGGCGCTTCAGAATCTTCAGTCATTCCCGTTCAGGTCATCCTGATTCCCGATCGGATGCCGCTTTTCCTCCGGCTGCGCCATCATGTGAAAATACAAGGCAGTGGGAACATTTTATGTCGTGGACGAAAGGGAGCCTCATCTCTTTCCAGCCGGCGGAAAAGCCGCGCGGCGCCTTTCCCCCGGCAGCGGGAGGACATCCGGGGGAGACACCCCGGATAAAAACGTACGAAAAAAGCCTGGCGGCCGGCAGGTCGCCGGAACCGTCAGGCTCTGATTCATGGGGAAACGCGGCAGAGGCGGGGTATCTGCCGTTTACGAATGGGAAGCCCGCTCCTTCACGAAGACCCTGCACAGCCATCTGCCGGAGGTATCGCAGGCCAGCCCCAGCAGGAGCCCTGCCAGAATGGAGGGGATAACCATCGGGTCGCCTCCGGCCGCGAAGCTGGAGAAGGAGCCGATGAAGGCTCCGGGGACAAAGGCGAGCAGACGGTACTTTCCCCCTGCGCACATCAGAAAGGTAATGACGCACGTTGAGGCCAGGCCGATCGTCTCATCCGGGAAGTACTTCCCGAGATACAGGCAGCCAAAGGCGTACAGCATACCGCTGGCTACGCAGGCGAGGAGCACCGGAAGGCCGCGCAGGCCTTTCTTCGGCGCGGCGAAGTACGCGGTGCAGCCCGCGAATCCGCCCCAGCCCAGCAGACCGGTGTGATTGGCGAAAAACATCCAGATCGTGCAGAGCAGGGCGGTTGCCAGAGCTCCAAGCAGGACTTCGGCTGTGCGGTTCATCAGATCTCCTTTGCCTCGGGCCTGCCGATACGGTTGGGCTTCATGACCACTTCGCCCTTGGTGATGGCTCCTGTCGGACAGACGAGGGAACACAGAAGGCAGCCGACGCATTTTTCAGTGTCAAAGTCAGGCCGGCGCTCCGTCTCATTCCACCTGATGGCCTGATGGGCGCCGTCAAAACACGAAATATAACAGCGTCCGCAGCCGATGCAAGCCTCAGCCTTCAGCGCGGGATGGACGATATAGTCGCGATCCAGTTCCTCGGCCGGAACGATGTTCTTATTGGCGAGCCCCACGAGATCGGAGAGGTGCTCCACACCATGGTCTTCCAGGTAGTGCATGAGCCCGTTCTTCATATCCTCGACGATGCGGTAGCCGTACTGCATGACAGCGGTTGTCACCTGCAGTGTCGAGGCGCCGAGCAGAATGAATTCCAGAGCGTCCTCCCAGGTCTCTATACCGCCGATGCCGGAAATGGGCAGTCCGGGAATGCCCTCGCGCAGCTGCTGGATAAAGCGCAGCGCAATGGGTTTGACGGCCTTGCCGGAGTATCCCGAAACAGACGACTTGCCGTTAATGACGGGAAGGCCGATGGCGCGGTCCAGATCGAGATCCGTGATCGACTTGATTGTATTGATGGCGGCGATGCCGTCCGCTCCGCCTTCCATGCAGGCTTTCGCGACAGGCACCATATCCGTGATATTGGGCGTCATCTTGGCGAGCACGGGCAGTTTCGTGCCCTTTTTCACGGCCGCGCAGTACTTCCGGCAGAGATCGGGATTGGTGCCGACATCGGATCCCATGGCGTGCGAGGTCATCTGCGGGCAGGAGAGGTTCATTTCGATCATGTCGGCGCCGGCCTCGGTCACGAGACGGGCGAGCTCGGTCCAGTCTTCTGCGTCCGGCCCCATGATGGACGCGATCAGCACTTTGCCGGGATACGCTTTCTTCAGCTTCGCGAGATCATCGAGATTCTGCTCCAGGGGATGCTCCGCTATCTGCTCCATGTTCTTGAAGCCGACAAACGGCGTTCCTTCCTTGGTGAGTTCGGCAAAACGCGGCGACACCTCGTCAATGAGGAAACTTTTGGGGCCTATGGTCTTGAAGACAATGCCGCCCCAGCCCGCGTCGTAGGCCTTGCTGCACATCTCGTAACAGTTGCCCACGGGAGAAGAGGAAAGACAGAAGGGGTTTCCGAAATGCACCCCGAGAAAATCGATGGAAAGGTCTCTGCTGATCATTACCTGTTCCTCCCTTCAAGACTTTCATGAATAACGCGGGCTGCTTCCTTGCCCCGCTTCACGGCCCAGACAACAGTCTTGTCGCCGGACACGATATCGCCGGTCAGAAAGACTTTCGGGTCGTCCGTCCGGCAGTCGGGGAAATCCTTCTGTCCGGGTTTCAGCTCAGGGACGAGGCCGCTCAGATCAGGGAGCTGCCCCACGGCGAGAATGACCTTATCAGCCTTCAGGCGCAGCTCGCCGTCGATGCGGCGGTGCCTGAAGACAAGGCTGCCGCCTTCGGCGCTCACAGGCACGTAACCGTCAATGATGGTGACGCCAAGTTCCCGCGCTCCTTCGAGCTCCGCTTTTGAGGCCAGGAATTCGGAAAATTCCTCATAGACAACGTCCGTCACATGGGGGACGCCAAGCTTCTTCAGCGTAGTGCTGACGTCCATGGCCACATCGCCGCCGCCAATGACCACCACGTGGTCAGGCGTCTTTCCGCCAAGGCTTCCCGTTTCCTTTACGCGGGCCAGGAAGTCCACGGCCGTTTCCGCGTACGGGTTGTCCTTAAAGAGGGGCAGCGTCTTAGCCGCGCTGTATCCGACAGCCACGAGCACGGCGTCGTATTCCTTCTTCAGGGAATCCATGGTCACACCGGAGTCCCCTCCGATCTTCACGCCGCACCTGAAGACGCATCCGAGCTCTTCGAGGGTACGGATTTCTTCATCCACCACGGAAGCGGGGAGCCGGTATTCCGGGATGCCATAGCGCAGGTATCCGCCGGGCTTTTTCTTTTCTTCGAAAACCGTCACGCTGTATCCTGTCTGAAGAAGCCTGGCTGCCGCCTCAAGTCCCGAGGGACCGCTTCCTACGATGGCCACCCTGCGGCCGTTGGGTTTCCCGGCCCGTAAGACCTTCATGCCGGTTTTACGCTGGAAATCCGTTACGAAACGCTGGATGCCGCCGATATCGATGGGCCTGTCTATGCCCGAACGGGTGCATCCCTTCTGACAGTAATGCTCGGTGGGGCACACGCGCGCGCAGACAGCGCCAAGGGCGTTGTTTTCGGTTATGGTTTCAGCGGCGCCCTTCAGGTTACGGAAGCGGACGCTCCGGATAAACCGCGCAGGGTCCGTTTCCGCGGGGCAGGCCCTGGAACAGGGTGCGTCATAGCAGAGCAGGCAGCGCTGCGCTTCTTCCATGACGGTACTCATGCTGTACTGGTGAAAAATTTCCTTGTTATACGCAGAACTCATGGATTCTCCTTCCGGACAGATACTGTCCGAACGCTCCGCCGGCCCCTCCCGGCCGCATGCGGCGCGTGTACGCGGCAGACGCCGTGATACGCACGCAGAATGAACAGTCAGCCGGACAAAGCCTCCGCCTCTCCCCGGAACGATCGGGAGGAGACGGTGAAACGCCTTCGGCGGACGGAGCGTGATAACAGCCTTTCCGGGAAAAAAACGGCCTCCGGATGCTGTTTTTTCCCTATATGTAAAAAGGTAAGTTCGCAGGGGCACACCGTCAATGCTGGCATCTTTTTCCCTGCCCCTGCCAGGAACATCACCGGAGAGAAGGGCCCGGACATGGGAAAAGGCCCGTATGCTCTCACGCATGCCGGGCCTTTTCAGAGAGTCAGAATTCCCGCCTGATCAGAAGTCGTACCTGACCTGGAGGTGTCCTGTGACACCCTCACGCTTCTCGCCAAAGTATCCCGTAGTGCCAAACATGAACGAGAAGCCGGAACCGGCTGCGGGCTTAAAGTACACGCCCGCTTCGGCGATGGCCGTGTTCCCTTTCAGATTGCCAGAGGGCACATCATAGCCGTAGATGGTGCCGCGGCTTTTGCTGTCGAACTGGCGTTCCCAGGCGCCGCCCAGGTACCAGCTGAAGGTCTCATCCTTCTTAAAGTTCAGACGGGCGCCCGTGCGCACGCGGCTCGAGTAGATGTCATCGAACTCAAACTTCTGCCCGCAGATCGTGCCGTCGTCTCCCCACAGGTGGCCCCAGAAGTATTTAGCGTACACGTCAGCCGTCACATTGTCCGTCACATCCCACATATAGCCGAGGCCGCCGTGGGCGGTGAGGTAGGGGGCGCGGCCATCCCAGTCTGCCATCTGTCCGTCAGACTGGATGTCGTGGCTCTGCCAGTCACCCATCATGAGTCCGTAGCGGATGGAGCCTTCGGCGTAGAGCCCCTTCAGGAGATCCCTGTTCAGGAAGACCTTCGCCAGGGCGCCGGCGCCGTAGTAGTAGTCGTGCCCCTCGCTGTCTATGGACCTGCTGTCGTCCGGCTCGTACTCGGAGTGGAAACGGCTGAGGCCGGTTTCGAAGAAGACGCCGGCGAGGTAGCCCACGGGACCGATTTTACACTGGCGGGCGACACCGGCCAGCATGTTGCCGTAGCTCATATTAAAGGTCGTGCCGGCCTTGTATGTCGAGTAGCCGCCGCTCACGGCCATGAAGGCTTTGGCGCCGCAGGGCTCGCCCGGAAGGCACTGGCTTGCCTGAAGCGCGCGGTCAATGCCTTCGCCGGACACAAAGTCAGCGCCTTCGTCCATGAGAGCCGCGCTGGCCTGGCGGGAAGACGTGAACTCTTTGGTTTCAGGGTTAACTTTAACTGGCGCGTTCTTCTTCCATCGGGCGATGAGATCCTGTCCGTTTTTGATGAAGTAATCCACCTCAAACGTCAGGAAGCCCTTCGTGAGCGCCTGGGATTTCGTCATGCCAGCCGCCCCCGTGGCGTTGTCCATGGTTCCGTCGTTGGCCACGGTTCCGGAGTAGGGGACGTAAGAGCCGTCGGGACCGATGGTGACCACCGTGTCGCCGTTCACGTAGAGGTTCGTGCCGGTATAGCTCGACGAAGCCGTCGGAGTATGGATCAGGACATATTCCTCAGCGATATCGCCTTCCTGGTTCCTGAGGTTCCCGATGAATACGTTGGTCATGGAACCCTTTCCGTCACCGATGACGGCGGACCGGGAGAGATCCACGCTGGCCCTGTCCTCTGCCACGTCGTAAAAGTTCAGGTTCTGAAAGTTCTGCAGGCTGGCGGCGTCGATCTGGCCGTATACATTGAAAGTATTGCCGGTGAACACGTCGGAGGACGAACCGCCGCTTCTGCCGCCATAGATGTCCGAGCCTGTGAAGCTGGCGCTGTCGTACAGGTTCACCGTGTTGTCCGTGGCCGTGCCGTCATCGTAGCCGCCGGCTATTTCGGCGTTCACCGTACCGCCCTTAACCGTGATCACGTTGCCCGTGGCGCTCCCGAGTGCCGTGTAGCCGCCAGCGATCTGCCCCTGAACCGTGCCGCCTTTAACGGTAACCTCATTGCCTGTGGCATCTCCGGTTTCTGTGTAACCGCCGTAAATATGATCTTCTATCGTTCCGCCTTCAACGATAACCCGGTTTCCGGAGGCGTCCCCGGACAGGGTGTGGCCGCCTTCCGCTCCCTTACTGATATCTCCTCCGGAAGAAATGACATTGCCTCTGGCATCTCCACTGTCAGTCCAGCCGCCGTAGACGGTGCCTTTCACGCTGCCTCCGGAAACAGTGACTTCGTTATCAGTCACATTGCCGGTGCCAGCGTAAATCTGCGCGCCATAAACGCCGCCCTCTACGGAAGCAGAATCGCTGATTGTAACTCTGCTTCCGGTAATATCGCCATTGTTCCTTCTGATATACCCGCCAAAGACGGATCCTTTTACGGCCGCTGCGCCGGACATGGTGACGGCATTCCCGCTGACATTTCCGGAATCGGCGTCATTGGTATAATTAACGAAGGCGCCGCCATACACACTTCCTGCAACGCTGCCATCAGAGATATTAACAGTATTGCTTTCAACACTGCCGCTTCCGTGCAGCAGCATGCCGCCAAATATATCCCCGTCCGCGAAGGAGGCGTCAAGCTTCACGGCGTTCTCCCGGACAGAGGCTTCGCCTTCGGCAAACATGCCGCCATAAATATTTCCGCCTGCGCGGCTGCCGGAAGATAGAGTTACCTCGTTATGAACCACGTTCATGGAGGTTGAAGACATCCTCGCCGAATGACCGCCGAAAACATCTGCCCCCACACGGGCTCCATCAGTCAGCACCACGATGTTATAGGAGGTGTCGAGGAATCCGTGTCCGCCATAAACATTGCCATGAACGAAGGCTTCCGATCCGGACACGGTCACGCTGTTGCTGCTGGCTTCGCCATCCTGCGTGTACCCCCCGTACACGTTGCCGTCAGCTGTCTGATCCCCGGGCGTTGTGTCTTCGACCACGCTGTTGATAATGCTGACGCTGCTGCCGGTGGCCGTGCCCGACTGGGTGTAGCCGCCGTATACGTTTTTCTCCACAGTACTGTCTGTGAGTGTCACCGTGCCGCTGGCCAGGCCATTCGGTGTCCGGCTTGCGTAGACTGTGCCCAGGGCAGAAACCTTCGTAAGGAAAACCTTGTTGCCTGTGGCGTCACCCCGGCCATTGACGTCAACCCTGCCGGCGTACAGATCTCCGTCAAACGTCGTCCCGTCAGAGAGGGAAACCGTGTTATCTGAAGCATCGCCGGAAGCCGTGTAGCCGCCATATATTCCGCCCGTGACTGAAACATGGTTCAGATTCACTGTATTGAAGGAGGCGCCTGCCGTTCCACGGCCGCCATAAAGGCTGCCGCCGACTGTGCTGTTCTCCGATCCGGTCACCGTGCTGTAGCTGGCGGCACCGCCGCCTGAGTACCCTCCGTAAACGTCCCCCGTCACGGAACTCCCCGTGAGGGTCACCGTAGTGCGCGTGGATTCATCAGTGCCGCCTGCCGTGCCGCTGGCCGTATAACTTCCGTAGACACTCTGCGGAGCGCTGCTGACGTTTGTCAGGGAAACTTCGTTGCCCGTGGCATCACCCGAAGCCGAAACGAAGCCTCCGTAAACCACGCCGGTGACGCTGGCGCCTTCCCACAGAAGAACCGTATTGGAGGAAGCGCCTGCCGCCCCCCATCCGCCGTATACATCTCCGGAGACACTGCCTGTGGCGGATGCATCGCCGTCTGCCCCGATGGTTACGGTGCCGGCGGCAGCGGAACCCTGCTCAGCGCGGCCTCCGTAGACGCTGCCGGTCACGGAGCCCCCGGTGATGGTTACCGTGCCGCCTGCCTGACCGCTTTCCGAATATCCGCCATAGACGCTGCCGGAAACAGTACTCAGGTCTCCTGTTTCACTGTTTACGCTGATACTCACAGTGCCGTCAGACGCGCCATCCGCAGCATATCCTCCGTACACGCTCTGCGACACAACTGCGCCATTGAGGTTCACGGTTCCGCTGGCAGATCCGTTTTTTTCAGAGAAGCCGCCGTACACGTTTCCACTGACACTGACGCCAGACCACTGCCCAGTAATTGTTACCGTGCCGCCTGCCTGACCATTTTCCGAATATCCGCCGTAAACACTGTCTGTTACCAGAGAGGCATTGAGGTTCACAGCACCGTCTGCCAGTCCCTCTCCCGTATAACTGCCATAGACGTTTCCGCTGACATAGCCGGATGTTACAGTGACAGCATTGCCCGTTGCTTCTCCGGATCCGGTACGGCCGCCGGTGACGATATGGTTTCCCCTCAGAAGAAAAGTATCCGTCAGCGTTACGCTGTTGCCCACAGCTTTTCCGGATTCAGTGACTCCGCCTTCGACATGGGCTCCCGCACTAATCCGGCTACCCACGATTTGACACCAGTGCAGATTAACGACATTGGACTCAGCGCCGTTTGTGCCCTGTCCACCTGTCACGCTGCCATTGATGTTGTCCCCTGCGTCTCCGCTGCTACGCACGGAACTGCTGACAGCTTTGCCGTCATGCGTCAGGCCTCCGATAAGATCGCCGATGACATGGGCACCGCTGAGGTCCAGATCTCCGGTTACATCGCCGGAAGAAATCTCGCTGCCATACTGATTACCGGTTACGGTCCCTGAAATCGTCCTGGCCGGGGCAGGGGCGCAGAGGGTAAGGGAAGCCCACGCGGTCACTGCGCAGAGAAACCAGGGCGCGCCCCGCCCGCTTCTCTCTGGTAAAGACTTTTTCCCATACCGGGATATGACAGCCGCACTCCCTGATCCCGGGCCTTTTCCCGGCTTCCGATTCAACAGATTCATACAGACACTCCTCATTCATTCCATCATGCAGACGAGGCGGAACAGGGGAATTCCGCGCAGGCAGCACACCGCAGACAGTCGCTGAACAATGCAGGCTGATTGACTGATTGCTTTCAGGACAGCCTCCCGCGGCCTTTCCGGCTCACGGGCAGAGGGGAAAAGCAGTTTTCACGGTGCAGTTCTTTTTCAGAAAGCGGAACGGGGAAATTCCTCTTCTGAAAAAAAGCATTCCGTAGAACAAAAAAATACTACTCTTTTGCTATCCCTTTTCTGCACGCCTTTACGATACAACACGGCAAAACACAACACTTTTGCATGCTCAAACAATATCAGAGGAGGACGATTCTGCAGTATAACGTCATTCCCGGCGTGCACATATCTCCCCGGAAGGCGTCTTTTCTGGAAAAACTCCTTTTATTTTCAATAGGATACATTGTATCGATTTGTGCTGGCAGTTTTTGAATAAAAAATTCAAAATTTAACATCGTCAAAGCAATATTTTATATATTACTGCAAAACAGTATCCATATCTATTATTTTTACTTCAATATTTTTGTTATGTATAAAAAACAGCTTTTATTATAAAAGAGTATTTTTTGTATAATAAATATGATCTATGTTATATCATCACAAGTTTCACGTAACAAATGGGACACATATGTCTGAATTCGTATAAGCAGTATTTAACTGGTGATACGCAAGTGTATGAATCTATACATTTATGCTTCGAAAAAGTCCGCCATCCCGCTGCTTTTAAGACACAAATCAGCACCGCCTCCTGCCACAGGGCAGGAAGACATTAACGGGTACATCCGGAGAGGGGAGGGGGCGCTCTGCCGGGGCAGGACGCGGGCATTCGCTCCGGTTCATTCATGGAGCGCGTGTCTTTTTGGGAGGGCGGCAGCCGGCACGTCGCCGGCCGTTCAGGCTTTTGCGCCTCTGAGTTTTCCGCCTTCGGGCCAGCGGATGGAAAGATAGCCTGGGCCGCTCTGGCGGAGCGTCATGCTGTCAGGGAACCTGAGTTCCTTCCATCTCGCGAGCATGCGGTCATTCGAGAGGGGGAGGGGGCGGGCGCCGCCGCAGGCGTCCCAGAACTGGCGGGTGACAGCGCTGAGCCAGAAGTTGCCCGTACGCAGGAAGACGCGCTTCGCGGGATCGAGGAGGAGGGTCACGGAGAGCTCGCGGCCGGGAGCCAGGGGCGTCGAGAAGAAAAGCCTCACGCGCAGCACCTCGCAGCCGCGGCCTCCGCCGCTGGCTATAACGTAGCGGACGGGCTCGCTGATACTGGTGAGCCTGGCCTGAAAGTCCCTGCCTCCGGCGATGAGGCGCTCCTTTGCCTCGGCTCTGGCCTTTGCCTCTTCCTTTTTCGCGCGTTTTTTCATCTCGGCTTCGCGGGCGAGACGCTCGGTTCTTGCCCGGCGTACGGCCTCGCCGCGTTTTTCCAGGAGATCCATGACATCAAAGGAGACTTCTTCGAGTTCCATGCGGTCATCATTGACGCTGACAAGGGGCGCCCCGCATTCGGGACAGCGCAGCTTCTTCGCCGAGCCGGAAAAAACAGCGCCGCACCAGGGACATTCCACTTTTCCGGATCTGTCCGTCCCGTCCTTTGCGGAGGCACCGCCGCCCAGCGGCTTTGTCCCGTCAGCGCGCACGCGCGGATGATCCGGGGAACCATGGCGGCCCACGTTGTCCACAAGATCGAGGAGGAGACAGTCGGTTTTGCCGGGGCAGGTTCTGAGGCCCCTGCCCACCATCTGCACGTAAAGGGCAGGGGACATGGTCGGCCGGCACATGATGAGGCAGTCGACGGAAGCGCAGTCCCAGCCTTCGGTGAGAATACCCACATTGCAGAGCACGCGGATCTTTCCCCGCTCAAAATCCCTGAGTGCCCCGCGGTTCTCCTCTGACGGCCTGGAAGAATCTACTGCGGCCGCGCTGATGCCTGCGGAGTTAAAGCACTGCGCGAGGAGAACGGCGTGCTGGATGGTGCAGCAGAAAGCGACCGCGGCCTTTCTGTCGGACGCGTATTCCCGGAAGGCCTTGACCGCGCTCTCGAGCTGCAGGCTGCGGCACATGAGCTCGGCCAGGGCGCGCTCGTCATATTCGCCCGTGCGCATGACGTTTACGGAGGCGAGATCCCGGCGCAGGGTGCCGCACGTTCTGGCGCGCAGGGGCGCGAGATAGCCCTGGCGCTGCAGCTCGTTCATGGAGATGCGGCTGTCGAGTTCCGGCCACCACGGCTCGGATCCGTCTGCCGCCGTACTGCCGTAGATGTAGCCCTGCCCGAGGCGGTAGGGCGTGGCCGTTACGCCGAAGACGCGCGCGCCGGGGCGGCGGCTCAGAATGGAGCTGATGACATCCCCGTAGACAGAGCTGACGTTCTTCGGACCGAGCCTGTGGCACTCGTCTATGATTACGACGTCCACACGCGGCAGCTCGCCGAGATGGTTGTGCACGGTCTGGGGCGAGCCCACGATAACACCCGCGTCCGTGTCGCAGGATTTGGAGACGGAGGCGCACATAAAGCCCATGCTGGCCTGCACGCCGGTTCCTTCCCAGCCCTTCAGAAGCTTGTCCATGGCCTGGCGCACGAGGATGGCGCGATGGGCCAGAATGAGGCAGCGCATGTGCCAGTTCTCATAATAATAACGCGCCAGGGCGCAGAACATAACGGTCTTGCCGGCGCCCGTGGCCGCCTGCAGCAGAAGAAACTGGTGGGTAAGGGCGCGGCGCGTCAGCGTGCCGAGAGCGCGGCTCTGATAGGGGCGGAGCGTGAACATGCGGAGGGAATTTTTCAGGCGGGAAAAGACAAAAAATTTTTTTCGCGCCGAACAGGCCTTATTTCAGAAGGTTGACGCCTGACCGGGGAAAAACAACACTTGAAGGAATAGACGAACTTGAATAAGGTGGGAGCTGAATTTCAATTCCGGGGCGTTAAGGAATTGAAGAGGCGGGCCCGCCGGTTTTTCCGGCGGACCCTTATTTTTTTATATTTTCGAGGGAGCGGCAGTCAGGTCCGTGAGCACAGCGGCGCGCAGACCATCCAGGATGCGCTTCAGTTCATCAACGGCCTCATCAAAAGACATGTTACCACCGGCCTTGCGGCCTGTTTCCGTACGGCATTCGCTCATGCTGCACCTCCCTGATTTCCGGGGCGGATTTTCCGCCCTTCAAGTTATCCTTTAAATTAAGCCTTTCGCGGCTCGTTGGCAAGGGGTTTTCCCCTGAATTTTTCCCGAAAAAACAAACAGAAAACGCGGCGCGGCGCGCCGTCAGGCTTGACTTCCCTGCCCCGGCCCTTTACCCCCTTTCCTGAGAATGATTCTCCGGAAAATAACGACCGCAGGGGGAAAAAATGGCTCTGAAACTCAATCCCGCGCTGAGCTTCGCCGGACGTCCCGCTCCCGCAGTGGAAGGCAGGGAAGGGATTCCGCTCTATCTCTGTCCCATCCAGGCTGGCTTCCCTTCGCCCGCGGACGACTTCATGGACGGACGGCTGGATCTGCACCGCCATCTTGTGCGCAACGAAGCGGCGACCTTCTTCCTGCATGTCACGGGCGACTCCATGCTCGGAGCGGGCATCCACGACGGCGATCTGCTCGTTGTCGACCGTTCCGTGACAGCTGACAGCGGACGCGTGGTTATCGCCGCGCTGGACGGGGAGCTCACAGTGAAGCGTCTCCTCCGGGAGAAGGGACGCGTGCTGCTGAAGCCCGCCAATCCCGACTATCCGGACTTCGACATCACGAACCGGGAGTACGTGCACATCTGGGGCGTGGTCACCTACGTCATCCACAAGCTCTGAAAAACCGTCAGCCCGGAGGTATCCCCCGTGATATCAGGACAATCCGCCGGCCTCTGGCTCCTGGCCGACTGCAATAATTTCTACGCTTCCTGCGAACGGCTTTTCCGTCCCGACCTCAGGAACAGGCCCGTCGTCGTGCTCTCCAACAACGACGGCTGCGTCATCGCGCGCTCGGCCGAGGCCAAAGCGCTGAACATAGCCATGGGCGAGGCGGAGTTCAGAATTCACGGTTTCCTGAAAGAGCACGGTGTCGCCGTCTTTTCCTCCAACTTCGCCCTCTACGGCGATCTCTCGGCCAGGGTCATCCAGACGCTTGAAACCCTGTGCCAGGACGTGCGCCAGTATTCCATTGACGAGGCCTTCTGCCGGCTCACCGGCGCCGAGGCCGCCAACGCGGCGGAACTCGCGTCCGAAGCCAGGCTGCGCGTGGAGCGCTGGACCGGAATTCCCGTCTCCATCGGCATCTCCTCCACCAAAACCCTGGCCAAGCTGGCCAACCACGCGGCCAAGAAAAGCGGACGGGGACTGTGGCAGGTCCTGCCCGGGGAAGAGGACTGCACCCGGCTTCTGAGGGAGAGTCCCGTGGAGGAAGTCTGGGGCGTGGGCAGGCGCGTGGCCGCCCGGCTCAGCGCGGCAGGCATCCGCACGGCCTTTGATCTCGCCCGCGCGGACGACGCCTGGATACGCCGCCGTTTTTCTGTCACGCTCTGGAACACCGCGCTCGAGCTGCGCGGCGTCTCCGCCGTGCCGGACGGGAATCCCGGGTCAATCCGCCAGACGCTCGTGGTTTCGCGCTCCTTCGGGCACCGCATCACGCGGAAGGATCTTCTCATGGAAGCCATTTCCGCCTTCACCGAACGCGCCCTGGAGCGGCTCCGCGGCGAGAGGCTGGTGGCCCGGGGCTTTTCCGTGCACGTGCAGACTTCGCTTTTTGAAAAGGACGGAGTCTACGCCAATTCCGCGACCGTGAACCTGCCGTTCCCCTCAGCCGACACGGCGCTTTTCCTGAAGAAGGCGCGCGGCGCGCTGAACGCCATCTGGAAGCCCGGGTACCGCTACGCCCGCGGCGGCGTCATGCTTTTCAGCGTGGAGCGGGAGGACAGGCGTGAGCTGAGCCTTCTCGCGCCGCAGAAGGACGGGAAGAAGCAGGCCAGGCTCATGAAAGCGATGGACGACATCAACGCCCGCTACGGGCACAGGACCGTGACTTTCGCCTCCGCGGGGCTCCCCTCAGACGAGAGCGCCCCCTGGAAGATGAACCGCTCAAATCTCTCTCCGGCGCGGACAACGAGCTGGAAGGAGCTGGCTACAGCCAGGGCGTAAACCCCGGAATTTTCCGGAAGACACACAGTACAGCGTATCCGCCGGCCGGCGGATCAGGGAGGAGTATGACAGCTGACAGGAAGCACGGGTTCATGGCCGCGGCAGCGGAGGAGGCCGGCGGCAATCTGGAAAGCGGCGAGGGAGGCCCCTTCGGCGCCGTCATCGTGAAGGACGGGAAAATTGTCGGGCGCGGACACAACCGGGTTCTGGCCGCTCAGGATCCGACCTGCCACGCCGAGATCGAGGCCATACGCGACGCATGCCGGAACCTCGGCACGCGCGATCTTTCGGGGTGTGAGATCTACACCTCGTGCTACCCCTGTCCCATGTGCCTCGGAGCCATCATCTGGGCCAACATCAGAACCGCGTACTTCGGCAACACCGCGGAGGACGCGGCCCGCGTCGGCTTCCGCGATGACTATATCTACCGCTTCATCGAAAACGGCCGGAAGGACGACGGCGTCCTCTCCCTCCGTCAGCTCGACAGGGACCTGACCATCAGAACCTTCGACGCGTACAGGGAAAGCGGCAGGGAAATATACTGAGTCCGCCGGTCCCTTTTCTCCGCACGTGTTTTTTCCCTGCCGCAGCCCGCGGGAAGCGGGGACGCGGGACAGGGGACAGGCAAACTGATACAGGCATAAAAAAACATTCCGCACGGGGCGGAACCGGCCTCCGGCCGGAAGAGGAGGAGCCATGCGCTGGCAGGATCGCGAAGGAAGCAGCAATGTGGAAGACAGGCGCGGCAGCGGAGGCGGAGGAGCCTTTGGACGGGGCGGCGGCTACGGCGTGAGGGGCGGCATCCCCCTCAGGGGAAAGACAGGCCTCATCGTGATCGCCATTGTCATCGTGGCCGCGCTCTACGGTTACGATCTGACGCCTCTTCTGGAAGGCTCCGGCCTGCCCGTGCAGGTGCAGGAACAGCAGCGGACAGACTCCGGGCAGGCGCGCGGAAGCCGGAGCGGACAGTCCGGAACGGGCTCGCCGCAGGACGAAATGGGGCGCTTCATCTCCGTCATGCTCAAAACCACGGAGGAGGCCTGGGGCGGCATCTTCAGAGAGGCCGGGAAGCAGTACAGCCCGGCCAGGCTCGTGCTTTACACGGGGCAGACATCGACGGCCTGCGGCTACGGCCAGTCGGCCATGGGGCCCTTCTACTGCCCGGCTGACGAAAAGGTCTATCTGGATCTGTCCTTCTACCGCGACATGCAGAATCATCTCGGCGGCGGAGGAGACTTCGCCCTCGGCTACGTTCTGGCCCACGAGGTCGGCCATCACGTGCAGAACCAGCTCGGCATTACGGACAGGGTGAGCGGCCTTGAGCGCGGGGCCTCGAAGAAGGAAGCCAACAGGCTCTCCGTCATGCTGGAACTGCAGGCAGACTGCTTCGCCGGCGTCTGGGGACGCTACACGGCGGATCAGGGCATGCTGGAGAACGGCGACCTGCAGGAGGCCCTGGACACGGCCGCGGCCATTGGCGACGACAGGCTGCAGCGCCAGAGCCAGGGCCGTGTCGTTCCGGACAGCTTCACTCACGGCACCTCAAAGCAGCGCTATACATGGTTCCGCAGGGGATTTGACTCCGGGAATCCGCAGCAGTGCAACACGTTCGCCGAAATGCGCTAGGCTGTACCCGGAGACCACTCCGGGCTCCTGATCCGTCCCGGAACGTGATGTTTTACTTCAGGAATGCAGTCTACGGGCCGGGATCAGGTTCGCTCAGAAAATAAAAGCCTGCTCGCCGGAAAGGCCGGCAGCAGGCTTTTTTCCGCGGTTCAGGCCTTCCGTCTGCGTCATTCCGCCTTTTCCGCCGGCTGTCCGGCCTTCTTCTCCGGCCTTTCGCTGATCAGGATGCCGGCCAGCACGAGCGCGCAGCCAGCGAGGGAGGAGAGGGTGAGCCTTTCGCCATAGAGGCAGCCAATCACGCCGCCCCAGACGGGCTCGCCCGTGTAAATCAGTGTGGCCTTGGTGGGCGGCACGCTTTTCTGCGCCCAGGCGATGACGCTCTGGATGAGAGCCGTGCACACGCCGAGGCCGATGCCCGCGGCGAGCACATAGGGAGAGAGGGAGACGTTCTCGCCATTCAGGGGCATGCTGGCACCCGCGAGAAGGGCGGTTACCACCAGTTCGACAAGCGTGACGCGGCGGGGGTCGGTGCCCGGCACGATCATGGCGATGACAATGATCTCCAGGGCGTAAACGATGGCGCAGCCGATGGTGAGGAGTTCTCCCCTGCCGAGGCCTCCGGAGACATCCATGCCCGAGAGCAGGATGACACCGGGAAAAGCGAGCGCCAGCCCGATGAGGGCCATGCGGCCGGGCCTGCGGCGCATGATAAGCCACTCGAAGAGAGGCACGAGGGGAACATAGAAGGCCGTGATAAAGGCCGATCGCGAGGCCTCGATATAGGCGAGGCCGGCCGTCTGCAGGCTGTATTCCACGTAGACGGTGACGCCGATGACGATGCCGCCCCAAATCTCCCTGCGGGTAAACCGTTTCAGGACGGGCAGGCTCACAAGGGCAAGAGCAAGGGATGCAGCTCCGAAGCGCAGGCACACGAACCAGAACGGTCCGCATTCCTGCATGGCCAGACGGATAACCAGGAAGGTGCCGCCCCAGATCATGGTCACGCCGCACAGGGCCAGTTCCTGAGCCGTAAAAAGAGTTTTCTTCACGAATGTTTTCCCTCCGCGCAGGCGTATAGCGGCAAAGGGAAACGAACGCAAACAAAAGGTCAGGCCCCCGCCGGGACTGTGCCTGACGGGGGCCTGAAACGGCAGTGCACCTGTGAACTTACCCGAGGAGAAGCCCGGCGAGATGCCCGAGTACTGGAAGGGTGAGTTCGGAACCCGGACGTCCGACTATCTGCAGCCCCACCGGAAGACTGTCCGCTCCCATGGCGGAGCGGCCTACGGTAAAGGTGCCGTCAGGCGACACGGAGCCCATGGGCAGACAGAGAACGGGGAGGCCGGCGTGCGTCCAGGGCACGTTCATGACGGGATCGCCAGTGCTGTCGAGTCCGGCCGGAGCCGGTCCCGTGGCGGCAGGCGCGATGAAGGCGTCAATATGATTTTCCTCCATGTACTGGGCGAGCCTGGCGCGCAGGGACTCGGCCGAACTGCAGCCCCTGAGAATGGCCTGCTGCCCGTATTCGCGTCCGCGGGCCACGCAGTCCCTGGTGGGCTGCCTTACGAGGCAGCCGAACTTCTTCCAGAGCCTGTCATGCGTGGCCGCGAGTTCCGCGGAGGTCAGTCTTTCATGAATTTCCCGGATGGACGGCCAGTCTGGCAGGACATCGCAGTCCCGGATGAGGAGAGCCTCGCTTTCCGAAAGTTTCCGGCACACGGCCTCAAAAAGCTTCAGGCAGACCGGATCCGCCTCCTCAAGGTAGGGTCCCCGCGGCACGGCGAGGCTCCAGAAGCGGGGCACGCCGGGCCTCGCGCTGTCAGGGACGACCAGGGCGTCGAGCACGAGAGCGGCATCGGACATGCTGCTGCAGAAGAAACCCGGCTGGTCCACGGATTCGGAGAAAGGCACGATGCCGGCCGTGGAGAGAGTGCCCCGGCCGGGTTTCACGCCGATGACGCCGCAGTAGGAGGCTGGGCGCGCCACGGACCCCTTTGTCTGCGTGCCGAGGGCCAGCGGGAAGTAGCCGGCAGCCACACCGGCTGCCGATCCGCTGCTGGATCCGCCCGGCGTATGTCCGGGATTCAGCGGATTACAGGTGGAGGCAGGAGCCGCTCCGGCAAACTCCGAGCTCTGGGTGATGCCCATGACCACGCAGCCGAGCTTTTTCAGCGCCGTGACAATATCGGCCTCCGGGCCGCGGAAGCAGCTCGCGGGGAGCAGGGATCCCGCGTGGATGGCGTAGCCGGCCGTGCGGTAGAGATCCTTGACGCCGACTGGCACGCCGAAGAGCGGAGGACGCACGCGGGGATCAGGCCAGTGGTGTTCCAGGTCGTCAAGCACGTCAAGCACGCGGCGCGGACTGAATCCGCCATCCGTGAAGACGTGGAGCTCGTCCTCCCGCTCCGCTATGCGGTGGAAGAGGGTGCGGTAGATTTCCTGCAGGCGCGCGCCTGAGGCTGTCCGGAAGAGATCTGTCGTGAGCCGCGGAGGCAGGTCGTCTGTCATAGGATTACCCCTTTGCCCAGTCGTTCAGGAGGGCCCGGTACATGGAATAGCAGGCGGTAATCTGATCCGTGGGGCAGAACTCGTTGGTCTGATGGGCCTCGGAAGAGGGGCCGGGACCGAGGATGAGCACGGGCAGATCCGGCATGACGGAGCGCAGGGCTGCCGCGTCCGTAAAGAAGGCCACGCTCATGGGGCCCGGACGGCCGCCAAGGAAGGGAGTCAGCACGTCAAAGGCGTGGGAGAGCCAGCCTTTGTCCGGATCCGTCCACACAGGCGGAATATCAAGGAGCGTCCCGAATTCCGCCTCACCCTCCGCGAGAGCAATGACGCGATCCCTGATTTCAGCGTTGTCCTGTCCCGGAATGGTGCGGATATCGAGGGTAAGGGCTGCGCTGTCCGGGACGGAATTGATATTGAGGCCGGCCTTCATGGTGGAAAAAATCCAGGTTCCATGGCCGAGCACGGGATGCTCACCTTCGAGCCTGAAGCTCTCCAGCATGCGCGATCCGAAACGGATGAGTTTGTCGAGCGCGTTGACGCCCTTTTCAGGCATGGATCCATGGGCCGTGACGCCCTTCGAGACAGCCTTCATCCAGAGCGTGCCCTTGTGGCCGCAGAGGGGCAGGGCGCCCGATGGTTCGCCCACGATGGCAGCCTTCACGTTTTTCATGAAGGTTTTATTCCCCGCCATGTGGAAGGATCCCTCGCAGCCCGTCTCCTCGCCGCCGTAAATCTGCACGGTCACGGATTTGCCCGCTTTGGCCGCCAGACGGCCTTCAGCGCAGGCTGCCAGAGTCAGGGCTGCGGCGCCGCTCTTCATGTCCGAAGCGCCGCGGCCCAGGAGCTTCCCGTCCGAAATTTCGCCTTTCAGGGGATCAAAATCCCAGGGGGCCGCGCCCAGAGGCACGGTATCAATATGGCCGCAGAGAAGGATCGAAGGCCCTTCCCCGATGCGGGCAGAGAGGCTGCACCGCTTCGGATTGGCGGGATCATAGGAATCGAAAGTAACACTGAAACCTGCCTCCTCAAGAAGAGGGGCCAGGATATCAAGGGCTGCCCTTTCGTCGCCGCCGGAGATGGTGTTGCAGCGGACGAGTTTCTGGGCAAGCGCTATGGGATCGTCTGTCCTTTGCATGATGTATTCTCCCGGCGCGGACCGCCGCGTGGCGGGGCGCCAATAAACCCGGTATGAAGAAAAACAGGAGACCCGGAAACGCCGCGGCTCAGCCGAAATAGGCCTTGCGCACGTCTTCGTTCCCGCGCAGTTCCTCAGCCGTTCCAGAGGCCACGATGCGCCCCTGGGCTAGGACGTAGCCGCGCTGGGCTATGGCCAGGGTCTGGCGCACGTTCTGCTCCACAAGGAAGACGGCCGTGCCGGCACGGCAGATGTCGCGGATGACGCGGAAGTTCTCGGAGACCAGGGCTGGCGAAAGACCGAGGGAGGGCTCGTCAATGATGAGGAGCTTCGGCTCGTTCATGAGGCCGCGGCCGATGGAGACCATGGCCTGCTCGCCGCCGGACATGGTGCCCGCGGCCTGGGTGCGGCGCTCCTTCAGGCGGGGGAAGAGATCGTACACGCGCGCGAGGCGCTCCCTGATGCGGTTTCTGTCCCGCTCCTGATAGGCTCCCATGAGCAGGTTTTCCTCCACGTTCATGGCAGGGAAGACGCGGCGTCCCTCGGGGATGCAGGAGATACCCATGGACACGATGCGGTGCGGGGGCAGCCCCGTGATTTCAAGGCCGTCAAACTGGATGGTGCCTGCGTGAGGCTTCGTGAGGCCGGTGAGGGCCCTGATGAACGTGGTCTTGCCCGCGCCGTTGGAGCCGAGCAGACAGGTGATCTCGCCGGGATTGATTTCCACGTGCACGCTGTTGAGCACGTCGGCTTTGCCGTAGGCAACGCACAGACTGTCCGCAATGAGCGGTTTGAAAGTGGCCATTATTCGTCCTCCGTGACTTCCCGTCCGAGATACGCCTCGGCGACAGTGGGATCCTTCGTCACCTCGTCGTAGGTGCCTTCGCAGAGCTTCGAGCCGAAGTTCAGGACGACGACGCGCTGGCACACGCGGTGGATAACGTTCATCTCGTGCTCAATGAGGATGATGGCGGGCCTGTCATCTCCCGTATTCATGCTGATGATTTCATCCATGAGACTCTGGGTCTCATCAAGGGTCATGCCCGCGCTCGGCTCGTCAAGGAGAAGAAGCCGGGGTTTCGGCATGAGGGCGCGCACGATTTCCACACGCCGCCTGTCGAGCATGCTGAGCTCGGAAACGGGATGATCAAGTTTCTTTCCGAGGCCGGGGTTCAGGGCTTCGAGCTTTTCCGCCGCCTCTTCACGGCAGGCGCCGTACTCGGCGAGAAAGGCCTTTCTCCGGAAGATATTGTGCATGAAACCGAGGCTGAGGCGCGTATGGTTGCCGACCATGATGTTGTCGAAGACAGTGAGATCGGGACAGAGCCTGGAGCGCTGGAAGGTGCGGGTGACACCCGCCCGGCACACTTCCTGCGGAGAGGCGCCGGTGATGTCGCGGCCGTCCACCACGACGCGGCCCGCGCTTGCGCGGTAAATGCCTGTCACCACGTTAAAGAAGGTTGTCTTGCCGGAGCCGTTGGGACCGACAAGCCCCACGGTCTCGCCGGCGTCGACGTGCATCTCCAGCGCGTTCAGGGCCACGAGACCGCCGAAGCGCATGGTGAGATCCGTGCATTCAAGCAGATGTGCCATTACGCCCTCCCTGTGTATGTACGCGGCCTGCGGGGCAGGAGTCCTGCCGGACGATAGAGAATCATGAGCAGGACGATGGCCGAGTAGATAAGATAGCGGTATTCCTGAATAACCTGGAACTTCTCGGGGAGCATGACCATGAAGGCCGCGGCCAGAATGACGCCCCAGCGGCTGCCAAGGCCGCCGAGAAGCAGGATGGACAGGAAGAGCAGCGAGTCAGAGAACGCGAAGTTCGCCGGGCTGATGTACGCCAGCATCATGGCGTAGTAGGCGCCGGCTATGCCGCAGATGAAATTGCCGACAGTGAAGGCCCAGATTTTCCAGCGGGCAATGCTGATGCCGAAACAGGCTGACGCGGTCTCGTCCTCGCGCACGGCGTCAAGGGAAAGCCCGAGCCAGGAGCGCTCAAGGAGCGTGGTGAAGGCGAAAACGGCCACAAGCAGGACAATGGCGAGGAAGTCATAGCTCAGGTAAAAAGAGCACTCCATGCCGAAGAGTTTCGGCTCTTCCGCAAAGGAGAAGCCGAAAAGACTGAACGGATCCACAGGCACGCCCTGCGGGCCGCCGAACCACGGGCAGACTTCAAGGAAAACCTTAAAGAGCAGGGCAAAGGCCATGGTCACCAGGGCTGCGTAGTTGCCGGAGGTGCGCAGCACGGGGAGGAGCAGAATGCAGCCCACAAGGCTCGCGGAGATGCCGCCGGCCAGGATAGCCAGGACGGGGGTGAGGCCGGTATCCGTCATAAGCAGGGCCGCGGTATAGCCGCCCACGCCGAAGAAAGAGGCGCCAGCGAAGTTGATGAGTCCCGTGTAGCCGAGCTGGACATTGATACCGAGCACGGCCGTGGAATAGATGAACACGGTGCCAAGGAGGAAAAGCACGTAATGGTCGTCATGGAAGAAAAGGACGAGAAAAACGGCCATGGCCAGCATGAGGCCGGCCCAGAGGCGCCCGGCCCTGTGCACGCATTCAAGCACAGGATCAAGGACGCCGGCGATTTTGAGCAGGGCAACAGCAGCCACGCCTCCGGCTATGGCCGCGGCGATGGACACCTGCGCCTCGGCTTTCAGGAGACAGATGAGATAGGCGGAGACGGCGAGGGCGGAAACGACGCACACGAGAGGGGCAGGAAGCCCGGAAATCCATTTCACTCTGGCCATTGCTAAACCCTCCTGCTGACCTTCTCGGCAAGCAGTCCGGTCGGCTTCCAGGCTATCAGGGCGATGACGACGCCGAAGGCGAAGACGTCCTTGTACGCGCTGCCGAAGGGCAGGGCGACCGCGCCGATGGTCTGCAGGAAAGCGAAGAGGAAGCCGCCGATGATGGCGCCGTAAATATTGCCAAGACCGCCTATGACGGCGGCGCTGAAGCCGATGGCGCCGAGCATGAGGCCCACGCCGAAGTTGATTTCGCTGTAGTAGATTCCGTTCATGACGCCGGCCAGGGCGCCGACGCCGTTACCGAGCGCAAAGGCCGTGACAAGAACAAGCGTGAGGTTGACGCCCATGAGCTGGGCAGCCTCCTCGTCCTGGCTCACGGCGCGTATGGCCATGCCGATACGCGTGCGGGAAATCACGAGATGCACAATGATGATGGCCGCGGCGCCGGCGAGAAAAAGAATGACATTATCGAGCCTGAGGCTGAGGGCGCCGAGGGCGAGGCTGGTATCGGGGAGCAGATGGGGGAACGGCTGCGGGTTGGAGCCGTTCGGGTAAAAGAGCCGGATGGATTCACGCATCACGGTGCCGAGCATCATGGTGGCGAGAAGCGTGTTCAGGGCCGGCGCCCTGCGCAGGCGCATGATGAGCGTACGTCCGAGGATCACCCCGAACAGGGCCATGGCTCCGATGGCAACGGCCAGAACTATCGCGAGCGCAAGGGCTGCGCTCATGGTCGGGTACGTGGCCGACAGATATGCGTATGTCGCAAGGCCCGTGAACGCGCCGAGCATGACCGTGTCACCGTGTGAGAACACGATGACGTTGAGCACACCGAAGAAGAGGGTGAAGCCCACGGCCACAAGCGCGTACATCATGCCCAGCATGAGCCCGTTGATAATGAACTGGGCTATCAGGGATGTATCCATAAAAATTCCTTAAAAATTCCTTCTCCCGCGCGGGCGGTCTGCAGAAAATTGCCCCTCACTCCCGCAGGAGCGAGGGGCTTCCCAGAAGAGAGGGTGACGTTTTGGTTCAGAGGAATTTACTTTGAAACGGGGCTCTTCAGATGACGCTTGCCGGAAGCGTATTCGCTTTCAGGCCAGTAGACCCACTTGCCGTCCTGGACCACGAAGGGGCTCACGGCAGGTTCGATGTTCTGGCCGTGATCGTCATAGGTGACCTTGCCGACGAGCGTATCCGCGCCCTTGATGCCGGAGAGATACTGCGCAACCTTTACGCGGTCGGGTCCCACGTGCTCAACAGCCTCGATGAGCTGCTGCATGGCCACATAGGCGAAGGGGCCGTAGGCTTCGGCGGGTTCCTTGAAGTTATGCTTCTGGTAGCTCGTGATGAACTTCGAGCCGCCGGCCAGCTTTTCAATGGGAGTGCCCTCGATGAAGCTCATCGTGCCCTCAGCCACATCAGCACCAACACCGGAAATAAAGGCGTCGGACTTGATGCCGGAGCAGCCTTCAAACTGACAGGTCATTCCGAGCTTGGCCATCTGGGAGCGGACACGCACGCCTACCGGAACAAGACCGCCGAGGTAGAGCACATCAGGATTCAGGGCCTTTACCTTGGTGAGCTCGGCAGTGAAGTCCTGCTGGTCGGAGTTCACGCCGAAGGAGCCGACAATCTTGCCGCCGAGCTTCTCGAAGAACTTCGTAAAGTACTCAGCATGGCTCTTGCCGTAGTCCGTGATGTCATGAATGATGGCGATATTCCTGTAGCCTTTGTCATACATGAATTTGGCGGCCTGCTCGTTCTGGTTGATCATGGTGCCGGGCGTACGGAAGATTTCCTTGTAGTCATTGCCGTAGGTGATATCCGGCTGCACGGCGCCCCATACAATGGCCGGCATCTTAAAGCGGTGGTAGATGCCCACAGTGCCAAGAGCCACGGCGGAACAGTAATGCGTAACAGCGCCCACCATCTTTCTGTCGGAGGCGGCCTTGGTGGCTACCTGGATGCCGACGTTGGGTTTGCACTCGTCGTCATAGGCCGTCATCTCGTACAGGAATTTGGTATTGGGATCCTCATTGGCTTCCTGAACGGCGAGCTCAGCCGAGTTGCGGCCGCCCACGCCCAGAGAGGAAAGACCGCCGGTCAGGGGGCCGATGAAGCCCACTTTGACGGTTTCCTTGGCAAACGACTGGGCCGGAGCGCAGAAGAGTGCGGCGGCGAGACCGGCTATGGCAGCCTTTCTGAAAAGTTTCGAAGCGAACATCCTGAAATCCTCCTTTTGTTTTATGGAGGAAGCAAGAGCCATGCCATTCGACATATAGATTTAACATACTGAAAATACATAATATTTATCTAAAGCCCGGAAAAAGCAGAAAAACAAAAACGTATCAATGGTTCGTTTTTGTTTCATCAGACGCCGCAGATACGGCAAAAATCAGAGTATTTCACTATAAATTTCAGCCGGAACTTCCCGTTTTTCCACAGAAAATGCCTGTCAGGCAGAAAACGGCCGCCATGATGAGATAAAAATGTCTCAAAAAGCCTCTTTGAAACAAAATTGAAAAGCGCAGAAGGGGGAGAAAGGAGTCTGGCGGTAAAGGGACAGACGGGGGAGGGCCGGCAGAACACCTCAGAGTGACCGGGTACCTGTGGCTCCCCGGGAGAGGGCGGGGTTTCGGCACCGGATATGAGAAGGCTTCCAGGGCAGAGGGAAACCGGAGCGCCTTTTCTTGAAGGGGCGGGCGAAACACTGTACAAAAAGCCCGCCGGGGACAGGGTCGCAACACCGGGAAACGGGTTCTTTCCCGGACCTGTGCCGGGCTTTTTCCGTGAAGAGGATGCTTATGCTGAAAAAACTTTTTCTGCTGATCTTTCTGGCAATGGCTGTCCTTCAGGCCGCGCCCCAGATCTCATGGGCGGACATGGACGTTTCCTTCAAGGCGGGCTGGACCAACAGCGGTCCCCAGAACTATGGAACCAGCAGTTCTGTCGTCCTGACGCTCACCTCAACTGGTACTTCAGACGTCATTGTACGCCGCGTTACCATGAATGGCGGCCAGGATATCTCCGCGAAATGCACCAACGTTACCATCCCCTGCCGCATGCCCCCGAAATCCAGCCTGCTTTTCACGTTACCCGAAGGCACCAGAATCAGCGAGATCACCATTGTTACGGACGGCGGTCCTCTGACAATGCGCTACAAATAACTCCTTCATTCCGGTAAGCCCCGCACTGTCTCCGGCGGAGCTTACCGGTTTCTTTTCCTGTTGCCAGCCAACGACCAGCAGGTGGACTGCCAGGCTCCCGCGGCGGCCAGGAACACCGGGGAAAAGCTGCTCCATCTATGCCGCAAGGGGGCAGACCAAACTGTCCCTTCACAAACCGGAGAGCACGGCGCGTCTTCATACGCTGGTGAAAAGTGCCCCGGGTTGTCCGGATTCGGATGGAGGGAGAACACATTTCCACTTTTGCCCATAATCGATCCCTCCTTCTGCGCTCATGATAACGGCAGAGTGCGTCATGCACGGATGAAGACGGAGGCCTGTACCAGCCCGCCCCGCAAAACACAGTACACGTCCAGGCTGGGGAAAGACGGTTAGACAGCGTGCCTCTTTATCTCATCCTGCGCTTCCTGGAGCGTTTTGACCTTCCAGACCGAAACCAGCAGATCCTGAAGCTTATCAGGATCAGACACTTTTTTTATGTTCTCACCGGTAGAGGGCGGCAAAGGCGCAAAATGACATTTCAGAGCGTTCTGTACAGCTTTCTGCAACTCTCCAATGAGTTTAGCTTTGCTCTCAGCTATCGCCATAGCTTTGCCTTCAGCTCTGCCTTCAGCTATCCCCTCAGCCATACACTCAGCCCTGAATTTTTCCTTCCACGTATTAAAAGCTTCCGCATACATGGCAACAGCTCCTTCCAAAGTCGTATTTTCAGAAAATCTATGCTGATTCCCGTTCGGCAGGACAATACACCTGAGCCGTTGCTGAAAGGCGGCGCAGACCAGTATGCCAGAGCCTTACGCAGACTCCTTTCCCTGTGGTTCCGGAAGGTAGTGTAAAGAATCTTTCGCATTTTTAAAAAAAGCAAATGGCTCGCCAATCGGTTAAAGTTTTGTGACCAACCAAACTTCCGACAGGAGAGCCATGCCGTGTCTACTACCAAAGACCCCCAGCAAAAGAAAGCCCCGGTCATCCAGATCAACCAGGAAGTCCCTCATGACAACCTCTCGGGCTATGTCCGCAAAAATCTGGAGAATGTTTTAAACGAATTGCTCGATGCAGAGGCTGATCGCCTCTGCCATGCAAAACGCTATGAACGTAATGCAGAACGGGCCAGCAGGTAGAGCCCATATAGTGGTGTAAATTCCCGTGGCAAAAAGTTGAGCCATGGGAACGCCTTCGGTATGTTTGGAATTGCAGAACCACCAAAACCGAAAGGAGAACACCATGGCTCAGGTCATACTTAACTTAGAACCCGATGAAATTCTACGGGCATTTACAACAGGGGCTAAAAATGAGGAATTCCGTCTTCTGCTCCAAAAGGGGCTCAATGCCATGCTCGACAGGGAGTCCTCAGAACAGCCCGGGGCAACGCGCTATAAACGCACGGAGGAGCGCACTGACAGCCGTAATGGCGTGCGTACGCGTGAACTGAAGACCCGTATCCATATATTTACATGGATGGAATATGGCTTAAGCCCTCCTGGGGAGGAACAGTTGAGAATGTATCCATTCTTGTGGCTGTCGGCGTCAATAAAGAAGGTTATCGTGAAATGCCCGGAGCTGCTGAAGGAAGCCGCGAAGACGCGGAAAGCTGGAAGCACTTCTGCCGCTATCTTAAGGAACGGGGACTCA
>ERZ1034876.106-NODE-106-length-55746-cov-7.894992_pt1 | contig 55746 bp, 43 predicted proteins | sample MGYA00520698_ERZ1034876 | MGnify/ENA primary metagenome ERZ1034876 (study PRJEB33766, sample SAMN09781723) | gut metagenome | biome: gut microbiome | host: Homo sapiens | place: Madagascar | study: EMG produced TPA metagenomics assembly of the PRJNA485056 data set...
TGCACCTTCAAGCATTCGGTATTCGGCTCGAAAATGCAACAACTAGAAGATAGGAGACCCCATGATCTACGCAGGTGTGGACATCGCCAAGATGGACCACGTGATCGGCGCCGTCGACGAGACGGGGGCCGAGGTCGCCAGGCCCATGGCCTTCAAGAACACCGAGGCCGGCTTCGAGAGGTGCATAGCGTGGCTCGAGTCCGTCGCCGAGTCCGAGGACGACGTCTTCGTCGGCATGGAGGCCACCGGCCACTACTGGATGGCCTGCTTCGCCTACCTCGTGGCCGTGGGCTACAGGGTCTGCGTCGTCAACCCCATGCAGGTGCACGCCATGCGCAGGCTCAAGGGCCTCTGCGGGGTGAAGAACGACCGGATAGACTCCGCCCTCATAGCCGAGACGCTCCGGCAGGGCGATTACGACCAGACCAGGCTCGCCACCGACGAGGTGCAGGCGCTCAAGCGGCTCACGCGCTACCATCAGGGGCTCAAGCAGGAGCTCGCGACCGTGAAGACCCAGGCCATCTGCGTGCTCGACGCCTACTTCCCCGAGTACGCGGGCCTCTTCTCCGACATGTTCGGGACCGCGTCGCTCAAGGTGCTCGCCGAGTGCCCCACGCCGTCCGAGGCGTCCCGCAAGCGGACGTCCTCGATAGCGAGGCTGCTCTCGGAGGGCTCGCACGGCAGGCTCGGGGCCGAGAGGGCCGCCGAGATCAAGTCCGCGGCGAAGTCGTCGGTGGGCATCAGGCTCGGAGAGGACGCCGCGTCGTTCCAGATAAAGACGATGGTCACCCAGGTCGAGTTCCTGAACCGGACCATCGCCAAGGTGGAGCGCGAGGTCGCGTCGCTGCTGGAGAAGGTCGAGCCCAACATCACCACCGTCCCCGGCATATCCACGACGACGGGCGCCCAGATCGTCGCCGAGATCGGCGACGTCAAGAGGTTCAAGGGCGCCGCCTCGATCGTGAAGTACGCCGGCCTCAACTCGGGCGTCGACGAGTCCGGGATGTTTTCCGCCGAGGGGGTTCCCATAACCAAGCACGGCTCTCCCTACCTGCGAAGATCGCTCTGGCTCGCCGCGAACCGGGCGCGCCAGTACGACCCCAGGCTCAAGGCCTTCTACGACAAGAAGCGCCGGGAGGGGAAGCCCCACCGGGTGGCGGTGACCGCCGTCGCCAGGAAGCTGTGCCACGTGGTCTATGCGGTCATGCGCGACGGGGAGCCCTACGACCCGAGCAAGTAGGGCGGCCCGATTGCGGCCTTTCCCACATCGCCGCGGCGATGCGCCCCATTGCGCCCAAAAGCATTCGATATTCGGCTTTCAAAATGCAGATTCCAGTAAATTCGAAACTCTCAATTCTTTACGGTTTCGCCCTTGACTTCATATAGCTGGTCTCCTTTCGGAATGACCGCCCAGCGTCGCGCGTCGCGGCGCGGAGGGCGCCTAACTGTCGGTATCTTTGCCGAGCTTTCCTTACAGCTCGAATATGTCGTCTTCGTCCATGATCACTTTCATTGCCCAAGGTGGCACCTTCCTATCTCGCGGCGTTTCGTCCACGAACACGAACGCCGTCTCGTAGGCAGGTGGGGTTATGGGGTATTTCCCCAGGCCATCGGTGAAATAGATGAGCCCCTTCAGGTTCGCGAGCTCGCGTGTTCGAACAAGCTCGTCGACGTATTTGAACACGGGGCGGAAATCGGTGCCGCCGAATCCGCGCGTGACAAATTCCTCGAAGGCGCGGTCGATATCGCGAATTGAGGTTATCCTCACATCGCGCGTGACATCGCAGTCGCATTGAATCACGTGGATGTTCACCTTGTGGCCGAAGCCCTCGGAGTTCTTCAGCACGTCGTAGGTCTTCTCCGCGAAGGTGCGCACGAGCTTTCCAGCGCATGACGCCGATGTGTCAATGGCGATGACGAAGTCGCGGATGCGATTCGACTCCTGGTATTCAAGCGGCTCGATGAGCGGCATGTTCTTGTATCGCGAAAGCCCGTACGTGTAGTAGATGTAGTCGAACTCGTCGGGGCTTGTCTTCATTTCCTCAGACAGTGCGGAAAAGCGCTTGAGGAACGCGCGATAGTCGTATCGTTTGCGATTTGCGACAGTGAGGTTCACCTGGAAGGTTCCGACGTTGAGACCGATCTTGCCCGAGAACGCCTCCATGTCCATATCGATCTGCGAGCTGATATCTTGCCAGCTCATGTCCGAGAAATCGGAGTAGGATACGCCGTCCATCGATTCGAAGGTTGCCTCGGCTTCCTCGGAGGACTCCACGTCGACGATCGCATCGGGGTCCTCGATGTCCCCGAGCACCGCGTTGCTGCTCGACGATGGCGCCGCCATTCCGGGCATGTTAGCTCCAGGAGAGCGGCTCTTATCCTCGCTGTCTGCATCGTCGTCGGGCTTTCCGTTGAGCTTGTCGGTTCCGTCGGAAGGCATCAGGGCGAGCTTGTCGCCTGCGCTTTTCGTCGAGAAGCCGCGCTCGCTGGTTCGTGGCCACGCCTCGTGCCCGTCGCGTGCGAACACGTTTTCGAGCGAAGCGGCAAAAGAGCAGGAGAACGCGGGCGGGTTTTCCTCGCCGTTTCCGATAAGCGCGCGATAGATGTTCTGCGCGGTGAGGGTCGGGCAGTTCTCGCGGATTTTGCCAAGCATACGTTTTGCCGCGACGTCTTGCGCGCTCGGGAAGCCTGTTCCGAGCAGCTCGATCGCGGTCGCTTCGACCGATGCATCGCATGCGATGTCCCAAAGGGCGCGTTCGGGGTGCTTGTCGTCGAAGGGGTGGCGGAATACGCAGTGCATGATGGTGTGGAAGTATCCGCGCAATACCTCGTTGGGATTTTTTCGGTATAGGTCTATCACCCGCGCGGCGTCGAACCAGAGAAGGCGCCCGTCGGTTTCGAATGCGCTTTCCTGAAGGCGCGCCACAAGCGGCATGCGCCACAGCGCGATGTCCATAAAGGGAAGCTGCGCCATGAGGGAAACCCGCGCTCTCTCGATTGCCCCCTCCGCGATGCTTGCTGCTTCGGCGAGGACAGACTCGGTTGCCGATGAGGCGCTAGATTCCGTAGTCGATGCACTGGCTGCCAAAACGCTTCTCCTTTCCGTCGATGACATGCGCGGCGGCGAGCGTGAACCCGAACCGGTTGAGCGCGCTTACTGCCTCAGGGGCGCGCTCGCCGTCGAGTATTCCCGAATCCATGAGGTCGTCGAGCGTTTTCCAATCGTTGCGGGCGCCGGCGTGAACGCAAAGGCTCACGAACGACTCGTCGACGACGCTGCGGAAGAGCTCCTTATGCGCTTCGTCGAGCAAGACGGGCCTTGCAAGGCGCGCAGCCATGAGGCGTGTCTGCTCGAATTCGTCTTTGACCTGGGGAATTGATTCGTCATAGGCGCAAACGAGCGCTTCGGGGCGAATGCGTCCACCGAAAAACGCCGCGTCGATGACGCGCTTGCGGATGGCGCCTGAAGGCAGCTCGAGCGAGATTTCCCAGGACGTGCCGCGCGGCGCCGAGAAGTCGATGGTAAGGCGGTCGCATGCGCGATTGGGAAGCGGCGGCGTCTTTTCAGGGAAGGAGACGTCCTCGAAGATGAGCAGATGCGCGATGCGATGGGTCCCTGCGAAGGTGCTCGGGGCAACCGACCGCACGCGCTCGTCGAGCACGACGTCGTCGGCTGATCCGGGGCAGAACACGGCATCGAGTCGACCGTCGGGCACCTCGCGGCACAGTACGCCGCCGTGCATCCCGTAGGCACGGTTTCCTGCGGCGACCGACACCTCGCTGAGCGAAGACGCGTATGCAAGTCCTGCCGACCCGGGGAAAGACGGTCCGGTGCACAGGGCGTCGTCGCCGATGTTCACACAAGAGGAGGGGATAGCCAGCTGCGAGAGCGATGTGTTCGAAAACGCTGAGTCTCCGATGCTCGTCAGCGACTTCGGCAAATCGAGGCGCTCGAGGTGCCGGCAGCCGCGAAACGCTCCTTCGCCAATGGATTCGAGGGCGCAGCCCAGCTTCGCGTCGCGAAGGTTCGTGCAGCGGGCGAACGTCTCGGCGCCGATGGATATAAGCGAGTCGGGGAGGGAAACGCGTTCGAGGGCCGCGAGATCGGAAAACGCGCCTGCGGCAATTGCGGTGACAGGAGCGCCGTCGATGGCCCGAGGGATGGTCAAGTCTTTCGATGAGGTGTCGGCAAAGAGGATGCATGCTTTTCCCGCTTCGATACGATAGCGGTATCCTGCCTGGTCAGTGCAGTATACGAAGGCCGCTTTAGAAGAGAGGGGCGAAGCGGGGTCGCCTCCATGCCGCGAGGGGGATATGCCGGGCGGAGCGGGCGTGCGCGGAGTTGCGCGCCGCTCTGCGGCGGTATGCGGCAAACGCAGTGTGCGAGTTCCCCGCCCTCCCACTGCGCGGCGAGACAGTGCGTGGGAGGAAAAGGCTGCTGCTCGCTCTTCCCGTCGGGGCGTTTGCGTCAATACTTGTTGACTCATCTCGGATTGCGCCTTTCGGTGGATTTTGTGCCGGCCTGTCAAGGTAAACAGCGCGAGCTCGCTGCCGCGCGATGGCGGTGATGAGAAGTTCGCTCTATATAACATGGTTGGCAGTATACCGCGAAAGGTGGATAGAAGTTAACCTAACCAAACAAAATTAGTGCAACAAGTTGCGAAGAACGTTCGACGACGTGCGCGCTTGGGCTTGAGGCATTCGGCCATCTCAAGGGGAGTGGGGCTTGAAGGCATGAAAAAACCGCCTAATCGGCGGTTTGCTTGCGAGAAAACTGGTGCCCGAGGCGAGAGTCGAACTCGCACGTCGTGAGACAACGGTTTTTGAGACCGCCGCGTCTGCCATTCCGCCACTCGGGCACATCAGCCTTCACAGTATAACGGAAGCGCGCATACGCGTCTATGACAAAATTGCCTCGCGTCTGCTCCGCTCGGCTTCATCCTCCTTTCGCGAATCGCGCGATTGCGGGCTGTTCGCGGGCTGCGCACTGGGGTAAAGTTGGTGCGATAGCAACAAGACCAAGGAGGCTGCCTCGTGGAAGACGTTCTTGCGGGCGAGATCGATTCGTATCTCGAGAAGAATTGGGAAAGCATCGTCGCGGACATCGAGCGCGTCGTGCGCATCGAGAGCACGGAAGACCTGCCGGCGGCAAAACCCGGCGCACCGTTCGGCCCCGGCCCCCGAGCTGCCCTCACCGAGGCGCTCGACATTGCGCGCGGTATGGGCTTTGAGGTTCACGACGTCGACGGTTACGTGGGATATGCCGACCTGCCGGGCGAATCCGACACGCAGATCGGCATCATCGGACATGTCGACGTGGTTCCCGCCGGTCCCGGCTGGACGGTCGAGCCGTTCGCCGTCACGCGCCGCGGGGGCTACCTCATGGGCCGCGGCGTCATCGACGACAAGGGCCCCATCATCACGACGCTCCACGCGGTGAAGTTCTGGCTCGACAAGGGCGAAAAGCTGCCCTACACGATTCGCGTCATCTTCGGCGCGAACGAGGAAACGGGCATGCACGACGTCCCGTATTACCGTGAGCGCTTCGCCGACCCGGCGTTTCTCTTCACGCCCGACGCTGAGTTCCCGGTGAGCTACGGCGAGAAGGGTCTCTACGACGCCACGCTCACGAGCAAGCGCTTCGAGGGCGGCGCGATCATCGACATCGAGGGCGGCGCGGCGCCGAACGCGGTCCCGGGCATCGCCCACGCGATCGTGCGCGCCGACGCATCAACGCTTCCCGCGGCCGAGGACATTGTCGTCACCGATGCGGGCGAGGGTATGGCGCGCATCGACGCGCACGGGAAGGCGGCCCACGCGAGCTTGCCCCATCTCGGCAAAAGCGCCATCGACCTGCTCGTCGCCTACCTTTTGGAAAACGACGTGTGCACGGCGGACGAGCGGGCATTCTTCGAGCTGGTTCGCAAGCTCACGAGCGCGACCGACGGCTCGAACCTCGGCATCAAGACCGCCGACGAGCACTTCGGGGAACTGACCGTCGTCGGCGGCACCATCTGCATGCAAGATGGGCGCGTGAAGCAGACGCTCGACAGCCGTTTCCCCACGTCGACTACGCCCGAGGAACTCACGAGCACCCTTTCTGCGCTTGCGAGCGAAGTGGGCGCCGACTGCGAGGCGACGCGCACGGTCGAGCCGTTCCTCATCGACCCCGAATCGGGCTACGTCCAGGCGCTTCTTTCCGCATACAACGAGGCCACGGGCGAGCACGCCAAGCCCTTCACGCAGGGCGGCGGCACGTACGCGCGCAAGTTCTCCTGTGCCGCGAGCTTCGGCCCCGAGATGCCGTGGGTCGAGATGCCCGAATGGGCGGGCGGCATGCACGGCCCGGACGAGACGGTGCCCGAGGAGCTGCTCAAGAAAGCGTTCAAGATCTACGCGCTCACTATCGCTCGTCTGATGGAGCTCGATTTGTAGGGGGCACGGCGCGCCGGGTCGCCCTGCGGTCGGCGCGCCGTTTGACGGTTGGTTCAGCGCACAGAGCCTGTCCGCGACGTGCCGCTTCTGAGAAAAAGCCCGAAGAGGAAGGGTTCCTGCGATGGCCCTTGATGGGACGGGCCAGGTGATTGATTTACCCGCGGGCGTCGCGGAGCGAGACGAATCACCCGACCCCTGTCTCACCCCCAACCGTCCCCATTGTGTTCTACGCTGTTTCGAAATGATGCCGCATAACGTACAAATTTGGGATGCTTTGATTTATAATCGACCGTTAGGAGTACGCTCTGCGAAAGGCGCAGAAGCGGCATCATCGAACACGAACTGGGAGGCTTATATGCTCAAAGCAATCATCGTCGACGACGAGGCCCCCGCGCGCTCCGAATTGAAATTCCTGCTCGACGAACTTGGCCAGACCGAGGTTGTTGCCGAGGCGGCTAGTGTGCGTGAGGCTATCGAAAAGCTCAAAGAGTACCCCTGCGATGTCATGTTCCTCGACGTGAACATGCCGGAAGCCACTGGCTTGCAACTGGCCGAGGCGCTGCAGCATCTGAAATTCCCGCCCGCGGTGGTGTTCGTCACCGCCTACAGTGAGCATGCGCTCGACGCGTTCAAGGTGAACGCCATCGATTACCTGGTGAAACCGGTCGAGACGGAGCGCCTCTCCCAGGCGCTTGCGCGCGTCCGCGAGCACGTTTCGCTGCATGTGCAGGCCCAGAAGTCCGAGCGCATTCCTGTGGAAAAGGGCGGCAAGAAGATCCTCATCGGCATCGATAAGATTCGCTTCGTCATGGCGCGCGACGATTACGCATACCTGCAAACCGACACGGACCGCTACTTCTCCACGGTGAGCTTGGCTCAGCTAGAGAAGCGTCTGGACGGCCACGGGTTCTTCCGTGTGCATCGCGGGTACCTGGTGAACCTTTCCATGGTTGAGGAAATCGAGTCGGTCTCCGGCGGAACGTTGCTGCTCACGCTGAACGGCGTGGAAGAAAAGATCCCCGTAAGCCGCAGGCGCGTGAGCGCGCTGAAGAAGGCGTTGGGGCTGTAGGCAGTAGGGTTCCTGCAGTAGGTTCCTTGAGTGAAGTCAAAAGCGCTCGTCGTGTTCGCGGCGGGCGTTTTTTGCGCGGAGAGATTCGGGAGACGCGCTCGGGTGATGGCTCCCCGAGAAGTCGTTGCGGGCGAGAATGCGGACGCGGGTGTGCATTCTTTGGAAAGCAAGTTGCCGCGAGATGGACAAGAATAGGACAGGGAAAGCGCGGTCGTGGTCGCAGTCTCGTCGCGGACAAGAGCGCGTCCGCGCAATGTCGAGGGCGAAATCGCACACAGATGGCGATTCTCTCTGGGATTTCGACCCGTTCCCCCACTTGTCCATAACTCCATCACAGGGTTCGAGGATAATTCAAGTCGTGCGTGCCTTTGAGGGGGCCTACACGATACCGAAAGAAGGTTCACATGCTGACAAGCGACATGGAAAAGTTATACCCTTCTGCGAAAACGCTTGTGAAGGAATGCGTCGCCAGCCGCGTGCTGGCCAAGGACGCATCGCTTTATGATTTCTCCGACGGTGCGCGCGAAACCGCCGAGAACTTTATGGGCTGGGTCGATTTGGGCATGCGCCCGCAGTGCGACCTCGCGAAAGTTCAGCGCTTTGCCGACGATGTGGTGGCGAGCGGCATCAAGACCGTCGTCCTCATCGGCCAGGGCGGATCCACGCAAGCGCCCATGACCATCACAAAATACAACAAGTCCGACACGGTTCGGGCAAACCGCGTCTCGTTCAAGACGCTCGATTCCGATTCCCCCGTGCGCATGCGCGAGCTGCTCGCCGACTGCGATCCAGCGACGATGCTCGTTATCGTGTCCTCGAAGTCGGGCGGCACCATCGAGCCGCGCCTGCTCTCTTCCGCGCTGCGCGATGCTCTCGAGGCGCAGGCACCGGAAATCAACTTCGCGAACCACCTGGTCGCCATCACCGACCCTGGCTCGCAGCTCGAGCGCCAGGCGCACGAAGAGGGCTGGCTGGCCGTCTTCAACGGCGAGCCCACCGTCGGCGGGCGCTTCTCTGCGCTGTCGATTTTCGGCCTTCTGCCTGCGGCGCTTGCCGGCATCGACTTGGAGCAGTTCATCGCCCACGCGAAGGACGCCGAAGAGCGCTGTAGCGAGGACTCCATCGACAACCCGGCGATCAACCTCGCCGCGTTTCTTTACGACAACTATCTCAAGGGGCGCAACAAGTTCTCGTTCCTCACGCCGAAGCGCGGGCGCGTCTTGGGCCTTTGGATTGAGCAGCTCGTCGCCGAATCGCTTGGCAAGGAGGGGCAGGGCATCCTGCCGAACATCGAGGTCGACTCGCTTCTGCTCGCGCGCGACGCGGGTGACCGCAGCGTCATCATGTACCAGACGAAGACCGACTTGTGGGACGAGCGCAAAAACTTCGAGATGAGCCTCGCCTATATCGATCCGTCCATTCCGCGCCTGAACTTCAAGATCGATTCCGCGCTCGAGCTTGCCGAGCACTTCGTGATGTGGGAATACGCCATCGCGATGTGCGGCTACCTCATGCGCGTGTGCCCCTTCGACCAGCCCGATGTCGCGTCGGCGAAGGCCGAGGTCCTAAAGATTCTTGCCGAGGGCCAGCCCGAGCCCGATTTCGTGCAGGACTTCATCGGCGATGTTCACATGGGCGAGGTCGAGGTGCGCTTGGCCCCGTGCTTTAAGGACTGCACCGATGTGCGAGCTGTCCTGCGTGCGCTGCTCGGCAGCATCCAGCCGGGCGATTTCTTCGCGCTGAACGCGTTTCTGCCGTTCACGGGCGAGGGGCGCCGCGAGGCGCTCGAGGACATCCGCCACGGAGTGGGCGAATCGCGCCACGTCGCGTCGTGTCTGGAAGTGGGTCCGCGCTACCTGCACTCCACCGGCCAGCTGCAAAAGGGCGGCCCGAACTGCGGCGTGTTCCTCATCTTGTCTGCCGACGAGCTGAAAGACATCCCGCTCAAGCGCGAGGCGGAAAGCCTGGGCGCGCTTGCGAAGGCGCAGGCTTCGGGAGATTTGCTCACGCTGGCGAGTCGCGGTCGACGGTGCGTGCACCTGCATCTCCCCGACAACTCGGGAGTGACGCTGCGCGCGCTTGCCGCCGTCATTCGCGAGATCCTGGCCGAGCTGTAGGTTCCTGCTGATTTGCGCCGCGCCCGTCGCAAGAGGGGCGCGGCTTTCTGTATTGGCTGAGTTTTGAGGGTGAGAAGCATGATCGAGGCGCTCGATATTCATGTGACGGGAATCGTCCAAGGGGTCGGGTTTCGACCCTTTGTCTACCGAATGGCGAAAAAATACCTGATCAACGGATGGGTCTTGAACGCGGCGGACGGCGTGAACATCCATGCGGAAGGGGAGAGCCGCCTGCTCGACGAGTTCGTGATCGAGCTTTCCGAGAACGCGCCCACGGCGGCGCAGGTGAAGGAAATCGAGCTTAAGGAAGTGCCCCTTCAGGACTTCGACTCGTTTGAGATCCGCTTCTCGGACGACGCCGCGGTGCAAGAGACCACGCTCGTGTCAGCCGATTTGGCCACCTGCAACGACTGCGCGGCGGAGCTTTTCAACCTGAACGACCGCCGCTTCCGCTATCCCTTCATCAACTGTACCAATTGCGGGCCTCGCTTCACGATCATCGACGCGCTGCCCTACGATCGCGCGAGCACGTCCATGAAGGATTTCCCCATGTGCGAGCGTTGTGCCGCCGAATATGCCGACCCGCTCGACCGCCGATTCCACGCGCAGCCGGACGCGTGCTTCGAATGCGGCCCGCACCTTTCTTTGGCGTGGCGTCCCGACTGCGAGGCGACGCCGGGTGAGGACTTCCCGACGCGTGGGGCGGGGGATGTGGCCTCCGATGCTCTTCCCGATGGCTGGCGCATCACCTGGGGAAAGACGCGCGAGGTGTCGGACGCCCTCGTCGCGCGGGCGGTCGATCTGCTGTGCGCCGGACAAGTTGTGGCCGTGAAGGGGCTCGGCGGGTTCCACCTGGTGTGCGACGCGCGCAACGCCGGGGCAATCGCTCGGCTTCGCGAAGGAAAGCGCCGCGGCGGCAAGCCGTTCGCGGTCATGATGGCGAACGCCGAGGCAGCGCGCAGCGTCTGCGAGGTGACGCCCGAGGAGGAGAAGGCCCTCACCGATCCGGCGCGTCCGATCGTGCTGTTGAAGAAGCGCCCGGGCGTGGCGCTTGCTGCGGGCCTTGCCGACAAGCTGCCCGAGCTGGGCGTCATGCTCCCCGCCACCCCGGTTCAGCTCCTCTTGCTGCACGATTTCGCCCGCGCCCTTGAGGAAATGGGCGTCCCTGAACCTCCGATGCTTGTGATGACCTCGGGAAACATCCACGATGAGCCGATCGTCACCGATGATGCCGAAGCACGCGGGAAGCTCGGCGGCATCGCGTGCGTCGTGCTGGGCAACGATCGCGCCATCCTTTCGCGCTACGACGATTCGGTGGTTCGCATCATTTCGGCGGGCTCTGCGGGCGCTGCCGTGCAAGTGATCCGCCGTGCGCGTGGGTTCGCGCCCGTGCCGTTGAAGCTGGCGCAGACGAGCACCAACCCGGAGGCTGCTGCAGCCCCGGAGGATGCCGCAGCCTCCGGGGCGACTGGCGCCGCCGGCCATGAGGGCTCTCCCGAAACCGCAGGCCACGAAGCTGCGGGGAGCGTCCCGGTGCTCTTTGCGGCGGGCTCGGAGCAGAAAAGTACCTTCGCTTTCGTCCGCGGTTCGGAGGCGTTCGTCTCCCAACATGTGGGCGATCTGGAAAACGCCGAAGCTTTCGATGCCTGGCTCGACGCGAAAAGCCGCTTCGAGAAGCTTTTCGAGCTGCGCGCGACGCGCCTTGCCTGCGACGCGCACCCCGAGTATCTCGCTTCGAAATGGGCGCGCGAGCAGGCGAGAAAGCTCGATATCCCGCTGCTCGAGGTGCAGCATCACCATGCGCACATCGCTTCGGTCATAGGCGAGAACGGCCTTTCGGGCGCGGTGTGCGGAATCGCCTTCGACGGAACGGGGTTCGGTGCGGATGGCTCTATCTGGGGCGGGGAAGTGCTGCTCGCAAACGCGCAGGCCTATGAGCGGTTCGCAAACTTCGCCTACGTTCCCATGCCGGGCGGTGCCGCCTGCGTGAAGAACCCCTTGCGCATGGCGTACGGCGTTCTGTGGGAGTTCGACCTGCTCGAGCACCCGGCGGCGAAGCACGTTCTCGATGCGCTCGGCGAGCAGGCCAACCTTTGCGACCAGATGATTGAGCGCGGATTGAACACGCCGATGACCTCGTCGGTCGGGCGTCTTTTCGACGCGGCGAGTGCCATCTTGGGGATATGCGAGCATCCGACCTACGAAAGCGAGGCGGCGGTTCTCTTGGAGGCTGTCATGGGGCCGGCCGCATCTCCTGACGGTGGTTCGACCGACGAGGCGAGCGTCAACAGCCGTTACTCGGTCGCCATCACGAAGAACACCGCGACGTCGAAGTCGACCGCCCAAGACACGTCGGTCCTGCTCTTCGACGCGGCGCCCACCTTCAAGGCGCTTCTCGACGACATGCAGGCGGGCATCCCCGCAGCGACCATCGCCCGCCGCTTCCACGGTGCTTTTGCGGAAGCCATCGTGAACGCGGCGAAGCTTGCGTACAGCGTTTACGGCGTGTCCACGGTGGCGCTCTCGGGCGGCGTGTTCATGAACCGCTTCATAATCGAGCATGCGATCGCGGCTTTGCAGGACGAGGGCTTCACCGTTGCCGTCAATCGAGAGCTGCCGCCCAACGACGGATGCATCTCCTACGGCCAGGCTGTGATAGCATGTGCGCAAGACGAGACGACGCACGACGAGTAAAAAAGGACTGAGTGCCTATGTGTTTGGCAATACCCGCGTTGATCACGGAAAAGAAATCGGACAATCTGGCGACGGCCGAGATCCTCGGCGTCACGCGCGAGGTGGCGCTCGATCTCACCCCGCAGGCGAACGTCGGCGACTACGTGTTGGTGCATGCCGGCTTCGCTATCGAAGTTGTCGATGCTGATTATGCAAAAGAAACTATTGAACTGGTCAAACAGCTTGAGGATGTCGCCGTATGAGTGTCTTGGAGGATGCCGCCGACATCGATTTCTCGGCGTTTAAAGACCCGAAGCTCGCGCGCGGCCTCATTGAGACCATCCACCGCCTTGCGCCCGAGCACGCGACGCTCATGGAGGTGTGCGGCACGCATACCGTGGCAATCGCGCGCAACGGAATCCGCGATTTGATGCCCGAAGGGCTGCGCCTGGCGTCGGGCCCCGGGTGTCCCGTTTGCGTCACGTGCAACCGCGACATCGACACGGTGATCGCGCTCGCGCGCATCCCGAACGTCACGATCACCACCTTCGGCGACATGACGCGCGTCCCCGGGTCCACTTCGAGTTTGCTTGCGGAGCAGGCTGCGGGCCGCTCGGTCGAGATCGTCTATTCGCCCCTCGATGCGCTCGCCTTTGCGAAGGCACATCCCGAGCGGGAGGTCGTCTTCGTGGGCGTCGGCTTCGAGACGACGACTCCGCTTGTGGCTATGGCGATCAAGCGCGCAAAGGCCATGGGGCTTTCCAACTTCACCGTGTTCGCGGCGCACAAGAACATGCCCGGTGCGTTGGAGCTGCTCGTAGGCGACCCCACGCTCGAGCTCGATGCGCTTATCCTCCCTGGTCACGTGAGCACCATCATCGGTGCTGAGCCGTACCGCTTCCTGGCGGAGAAGTACGGCATCCCCGGCGTGATCACCGGGTTCGAGCCAGTCGACGTGCTGCAGGGCATCGCCATGCTCGTGCGTCAGCTGCACGAGGGCCGCGCTGAAATCGAGATTGCGTACGCGCGCGGCGTCATGCCCGAGGGGAACCCCGTTGCCCTCGCCGCGATCGACGAGGTCTTCGAAACCTGCACGGCCACGTGGCGCGGCTTGGGCGATATCCCCGGCTCGGGGTATCGCATCCGCGAGGAATTCGCCGACTTCGACGCGGTTCGCCGTTTCGAGCCCGATGTCGAGCCGACGCACGACCCGAAGGGATGTCGCTGTGGCGACGTGTTGCGAGCTCGCATGGCTCCTAACGAATGCCCGCTGTTCCGCACGGTCTGCACGCCGGAGAACCCGGTGGGGCCTTGCATGGTGTCGAGCGAAGGCAGCTGTGCGGCGTACTACCGGTATTACTAAAGTTAGCCATAGCTAAGACCTTCCCCGTTACCCTTCGCGCTGTGGTACCATAGAAAAAAGCGCTGATTGGAGGATGAGAATGGAAAAAGTCTCCATGTCGCATGAGGATTATCTTGAGGCTATCGTCATGCTGGGTGGAACGACCGAGAACCCTGTGCGCTCGGTCGATATCGCGAACAAACTGGGGGTTTCCAAAGCCTCTGTCAACAAGGCGATGAACGCCCTGAAGGAAAAGGGCTTTGCCGATCAGCCCTATTACGGCGATGTCACGCTGACCGAAGACGGCTATCGTTACGGCGCGGCGGTGCTCGAGCGCCACGAGCTTCTGCGCAAGTTCCTCACCAAGGTTTTGGGCATTCCCGAGGACACGGCCGAAGAGGAAGCGTGCTTGATGGAGCACGCCATCAGCGACGAGTCCTTCAAGAAATGGAATTCTTATATCAAGCAGCTTGACCTCTAGAGTACCAATCTTCGCCCCCTATTTTTCTCGTGATAGTATCGGGGCTGTTCAGCAGGCCAAGAGCAAAGCAAACCATCACAGAGCGCCAGCCGTTTTCCCACGTGCCGGCGCTTCGTTTGTGTGGTATCCTGCGAAGAGCTTCTTGCATTACACACACTCTTATCAAACCACGATGCACTAAGGGGCCATTCGTTGACACACCAGGCGAAAATCCTTTCGTTTGACAAGGCGCGTCGCGCACAAAGCGACCGCTCGCACTCACACGATTCCTCTCGATACGCAACGCGCGATGCGCGCTCTTCCCGAACGGGGCATTCCTCCCGCGAGCGCTCGGGGTCAAATGCGGCTGCCCGCACGCGCCGAGACTCCGACTATGCCGCCCGCGCGGCGGAGCGCTTGCGCTATTCCGAAGACGACGCTCGCGAAATCCGCCAGCGCTCGTTCGACGGTGCCCGTGGCGATGCCCGCTCGCGCTACTCGGGCGAGGGAGCTCGCGGCGAGTTTCAATCTCGCTCGTTCGGCGACGCCCGCGAAACCCGTTCCAGCTTGTATGATTCCCGACGCCCCGTTTCTGATAGAAGCTCCTTCGATGGACGCGCATATTCCGCGCAATCCCGAGACGCTTATGCGAACAGCCGTCTTGCCTGGGACGATTCCCTTGATGGGGAAGATGCCGAGCAAGCTGAGCGCGAGCCCGAAACGCTTTCTCGCTTCGAGAAGCTCAAGCGCAAGCACGCGAAAGACAAGGCTGATCGCAAGTTCGCGCGCCAGTATGGCGGCAACGGCGACGCTGCTCCTGGAGAAGGCGGCTCGCGCGCGGCGGTGTACAAGGGGGAAATGGGCTCGGCGCATCGTCGTTCCTCCCGCATGCAGAACGAGGAATCGTCGTCCACGTCGCGGCGCACCCGCGGCGGCGACTCTCAAAAACCCGCATCGCGCCTCGTGAGGAAGCCTTGGTTCATCGCAACCGCGGTCACGGCGTTTTGCCTGGTGTTCACCGTGTCGTTCCTCTACCCTTCAGCGGCGCAGCTCTACCATTCCGTGCGGGAGCGCGACCAGCTCCAGGCAGAATATGCCGCCATCGAGCAGCGCAACGACTCGATTCAGGCGACGGTCGACGCGCTTTCGACCGATGCGGGCGTGGAAGATCGCGCCCATCAGGAGTTCGGCTGGGTCTCGAAGGGCGAGAACGCCGTCACCGTGTACGGCCTCGACCTCGATGACGACTCGACGTTCACGGCGAGCATCGTGCCCGGCAGTATTCCCGCTCCCGAGACGTGGTATTCCAAGCTGCTCGACCCGATCTTCGGGGAGAAGTAATGCGCTGCGGGAGGTACGCTGCGATCGATATCGGGACGGTGACGTGCCGCATGCTCGTCGTTGACGTTGGCGAGTCGGGGTTCCATGAGCTTACGCGGGAATATGCCATCACCAATCTTGGCGAAGGCGTGGATGCGACAGGCGAGCTCAAGCCCGAGGCGATGGAGCGCGTCGTCCGCGCCATCGACGGGTTCCTCGCGGTGCGTGATTCTCTCTCAACGTCTGACCATCCGGTAATCCGCACTGTCGCGGTGGCGACTTCGGCCGCCCGCGATGCGCGCAATGCCGCCGATTTCGCCGCGCGCCTGCGTGAGCGGGGTATCGAGCTTTCCGTCATCCCTGGATCCCGCGAGGCCGCACTGTCGTTCTCGGGCGCCTCGATCGACTTTCCGGGCGAGCGCCTCATGGTGGTCGACGTGGGCGGCGGCTCGACTGAGGTCGTCATGGGAACGGGTGGCGCCGAGCCTTCGTGCGCGCATTCCTTCAACGTGGGATGCCGCCGTGTGACCGAGAAGTTCCTGGCGAGCGACCCGCCTGCGCTCGAGGAGCTTGCCCGGGCGCGCGCATGGATTCGAGAGCAGATGGCTTCCTGGTTCGCCGATCAGGCGAAAGAGGCGGCGTCGCTCGAGCGTGTCGTCGCGGTGGCGGGCACGGCAACAACCGTCGTCAGCATCCGCGAGCGCATGGAGACCTACGATTCCTCGCGCGTTCACAAGGCGCGGGTTTCTCGACAGAATCTGCTCGAAGTGTACGAGCGCTTGGCTGCTCTGCCGCTTTCTGAACGAATACAGGTGGTGGGGCTCGATCCCAAGCGCGCGCCCGTGATGGTCGCGGGGCTTCTCATCCTGCTCGAAGTACTCGATTTCGCCGGCATTGATGCGTTTACGGTGAGCGAAACGGACATTCTGCATGGTATTACGCTCGCAGTCTCGCATGAGGCCTGCGAAAAATCGTGCTTGTGATAGGATTTGCACGAGCAAATCGCGGGGGCGTGGCGGAATTGGCATACGCAGCGGACTTAAAATCCGCCGCCGCAAGGCTTGTGGGTTCGAGTCCCACCGCCCCTACCAGATGTTTGCTTCTGGAAACGTTCGATCTATGAAGACAGGCGATTTACCGACCGCATGGAAACCATCAACGACATCATCGCATTGACCGAGCAGCCCCCCACCTCTTTCGAGGAGTATTTGAGCTGTTACGCGTCCAAAATTGGGGACATCTTAAACGCCTACATTCCGTCGGGCTCGCATCCCGACATGGATCGCTATCTCTACGATCCCCTGAAGCGCTATAGCGAAAACGGCGGCAAGCGCCACCGCCCGCTCATCTGCTTCGCAGCATGTCGCGCAGTCGGCGGGAACATGGAGCTCGCCACGAGCGCTGCGGCGGCTATCGAGCATTTCCACACGGCGGCACTCATTCACGACGACATCGCTGACGAGGCTGAGCTGCGCCGCGGCGAGCCCTGCCTGCACCTCACCGAGGGCGTAGGGCTTGCCATCAATATGGGAGACCTTGCGTTGTCCCTGGTCAACGGCACGGTAATCAATGACCCGCTGCTGAGCGACGCGGTGAAGGTGCGTGTGGTCAGCGAGCTGATCGAAATGACGCGCCGCACGATCGAGGGCCAGGCGCTCGACATCGGATGGGCGCGCGACGGTCGCTACGACATCACGCCCGAGGATTACCTGGTCATGGCGACGCACAAGACCGCGCACTATTCGGGCGCGGTGCCCTTAGCGGTCGGCGCCATCGTGGGCGGCGGCACCGAGCAGCAGATTGAGGCGCTGCGCTCTTACGGCCTCGACACAGGGCTCGCTTTCCAGATCCAAGACGATTTGCTGAACCTCATCGGCAGCGAGGAATCCACCAAGAAGGATTTCCGCAGCGACATCACCGAGGGCAAGCGCACGCTCATGGTCGTCCATGCGCTGCAGAACTCCCCGAAGCGCGAGCGCCTGATCGAGATTCTCTCCTCGAAGGAGAAAGATCCCGCCGTCCTCGCCGAGGCGGTGGACATCATGGTCGAGTCCGGGTCCATCGAATATGCGCGCACCTACGCGGAAAACCTGACGAGCATCGCCAAGAATCGCCTGGTCGACCTTGTCGAGCCGTCCGATTCGCTGAAGCTGCTCATCTCCATGGCCGATTGGTTCGTCAACAGATTGAAGTAGGCGGTTCTCATGGATAGGATCAAACGAAACGACAAAGGGCCGGCGGTCGAGGACGTGCAGCAGCGCCTCGTTGCTGCCGATTGCCTTGAGGAAGGCGCCGTGAACGGCGTCTTCGACGACGTGACGGTTGCCGCGGTGCGCGCCTTCTGCGTGAAGTCGGGCCTTCCTGCGGCCGAAGAGGTCGACGAGAAAGTGTGGTCGGCGCTCGTCGACGCGACGTTCTCCCTGGGCGATCGCACGCTCTACCTGCGCATGCCGTACTTCCATGGTCGCGATGTGCGCGAGCTGCAGCAGGTGCTTTCCGCGCTCGGGTTCGCCTGCGGCGTGATCGACGGCATCTTCGGGGCCCATACCGAAGACGCGCTGCGCAAGTTCCAGCTCAACCTGGGCCTTCCTTCCGATGGCATCGCGGGCGCGTACACGTATGCTGCGATCCAGAACCTGCATCATTCGTGGGTCGGCAAGGCCGCCATCCACGAGATTGTCCATCTCGGGTTCGCGCGTGCGGCGGGAGTGCTCGAGCGGAATGCGTTGTGCCTGTTCGGCACCGAGGAATTCGCTCGCAGCGTTGCGTCGCGCATGTCGAACCTCTCGCTTGCCACGAACCCGCAGTCGAAGATACTCTCTGCGGATTCGCTTCTCGTCGCGCCCGACGAGTCGATGCTGCTGGTGCACATTGTGCTTCCCGAGGAGGAGGCAGTGCAGAAGGTGCCGCGCGTGAGCTACGAGGACGAGGCCACGCTGCCGCTTCGCTTGGAGCAGGCCATCGCCGCAGCTCGCAAGGCGACGCCGCGCCGTATCGCCATCGAGCTTCCCGGTCGCGTATGGGAAGACGCGGGCGAGGGCCGCAGCGCCCAGCATTTCGCGATCACCCTGCTCGATGCCCTGTGCACCGCGCTTTCCCAAAGCGAGCGCTCCGCCTAAGTGCTGACGCTCGGCGTGCGTCTTGCGCGAAGGGAGAAAGCGTCTCGCGTGAGCGAGGATTCGCTCCAAAACAACCGAGGAAACCAAACGAGAGCCGCCCGAGTGCGGCTCTCTTGCTGCATGGGGCGGCGGAACTGCCCGAGTGCTTCTCCCCGCCGCATGGGGCGGGCCATTGCCTGCGTGCTTCTCCTGCTGCATTGGAGGCGGGACAATTAGCCCGTGCTCCTCTTTGCGTCGGGCGATATTGATCGTGTCGAGCCCTTTGCATTCTTGTAGCGGAGGTTTTTTCGAATGGTTACAAGCAAGTAAAACTATATACTGCTTTGTTTTTTCGGGGGGGGGGGTTGATTGCCCTTGTTTTATCGACTTCAAGCATGACATAATGCCTGACAGTTGTAAGAAAAAAGGACGCGTTATGAGGATATCTGCAAATACAATACTCGGTCTTATAGTGGCTGCAGCTCTTGCCTTCGGTCTCGCACCCACGACGCGAAAGATGCCTCGTTTGCCTCTCGCAAACGCGCTCAAGCGGGACAGCGTTAGGCTGCTTACCATACGAGCGCGCATCATGAAAGAGCAGAGGCGGCAAAGGCGTCAATTGTTATTTGCGCATCCCTCAATTGGGCAGGTGAACAGGGGTGCGCAGCATATAATCGAATAGAGGCCTGAGCGGCTCTTGACGATTCCCAGCAACAACATCGAGAAGATGTTCGATCGATATAAAACGGACGAGGAACGAACCAAAAGGGGGACATTATGGTTTCAAAGGCAGAAACGCCCACGGAAGAAGAGCGCGAGCATCTCACCCCGATGCAGGAACGCCTGCTCGGCTATATTGCCTTCCGGACGGTCGGTCGAGATGGGACGAGCGAATCGAAGCGCCAGCTCGCCGAGCACCTTCGCAGCAGCACGAAGACGGTCGACCGGGCGATTACCCGCCTGTGCAATGAGGGCTACATCGAGGTGGAGGAGAATCTTCTTCCTGACGGCCGGCAAGGCGCCAACACGTATCGACTGAGTAGATAACGAGCAGCTTACTTGCTCCGCGCGCTTCGCCGCAAGGCTCTCTAGGGCTCGATTCTCCCGCCTTCCGCGCGCTTTCCCCTTGCCGCGCGCTTTCCCCTTGCGCGCTTTCTCGTGCGCCCCTCTCGCCTTCCCGCTGCGAGCTGCCTTCCGTCGCCCTTTCCCTCTCCACGAGCCTTCCCCCGCCGTGCGCTTTCCCGCCGCGTCACAATCTGCATCTTACGTGCGGATGAACTTCGTGACCTGGCGGGAGTGCTACAATGTGCGGGTTTCACAGACGGTTCAACTGTACGAAAGAGGGAGTCAACATGGCACGTCCCATGACCATGGCGGAAAAGATTCTGGCCGCCCATGCGCATCTCGATGAAGTGGAGCCGGGGCAGCTGATCGAATGCGATCTCGACCTCGTGCTTTCCAACGACATCACGTCGCCTATCGCGATTAAAAACTTCAAGAAGATTGGCGTCGAGAAGGTGTTCGACCCGACCAAGATTGCCCTGGTGCCCGACCACTACGTTCCCAACAAGGACATCAAGAGCGCCGAGCAGGCCAAGCAGGTGCGCGAATTCGCCCGCGAGCAGGGCATCACGCACTATTACGAAGTCGGCTGCATGGGTGTCGAGCATGCGCTTCTGCCTGAGCAGGGCGTTGTGGGCGCGGGCGACCTCATCATCGGCGCCGACTCCCACACCTGCACCTATGGTGCGCTCGGCGCATTCTCCACGGGCGTCGGCTCCACCGATGCCGCGGTCGGCTATGCCACCGGCAAGGCGTGGTTCAAGGTGCCCGAGACGCTGCTCTTCAAGATCGACGGCGAGCTCAACCCGGGCGTTACCGGCAAGGACATCATCCTCTACATCATCGGCATGATCGGCGTCGACGGCGCGCTGTACAAGGCGATGGAGTTCACGGGCAGCGCCATCCGCAGCCTGTCGATGGACCAGCGCCTTTCCATCTCCAACATGGCGATCGAAGCTGGCGGCAAGGCCGGCCTCATCGAGGTGGACGACATCACGCGCGCCTACATGGACGGCCGCACCGAGCGCCCCTACACCGAGTATCATTCCGACCCCGACGCGACGTACGCGAAGGTGTACGAGATCAAGGCGTCCGACATTCCGCCGACGGTCGCGTTTCCGCATCTGCCGTCGAACACGCGCCCGGTCGCCGAGGCCCGCGACGTGAAGATCGACCAGTCCGTCATTGGCAGCTGCACGAACGGCCGCCTGGAGGACATGCGCCAGGCCGCGGCCGTGCTCAAGGGCCGCAAGGTTCACCCCGACGTGCGCTGCATCGTGATTCCCGCCACCCAGCAGGTGTACAAGCAGTGCATCGCCGAGGGGCTCATGGATATCTTCCTCGACGCCAACTGCGCGGTGTCCACCCCGACATGCGGCCCGTGCCTGGGCGGCTACATGGGCATCCTCGCCGCAGGTGAGCGCTCGATTTCCACCAGCAACCGCAACTTCGTCGGCCGCATGGGCGACCCGACGAGCGAGGTGTACCTCTCCTCGCCGGCCGTTGCCGCGGCGAGCGCCGTCTTGGGGCACATCGGCCTGCCGGAAGATTTGGACTAACGGGAAGGGAAGGTTCCACTCATGCATTTCAAGGGTACCGCGCATCGCTACGGGCGCGACATCGACACCGACGTCATCATTCCGGCCCGCTACCTGAACTCCTCCGAGCCCGAGTGGCTCGCGCAGCATTGCCTGGAGGATTTGGACGCCGACTTCGTGAAGAAGGTCAAGAAGGGCGACATTATCGTTGCCGAGGAGAACTTCGGCTGCGGCAGCTCGCGCGAGCATGCGCCGATCGCCATCAAGGCGGCGGGCGTCGACGTGGTCATCGCGAAGAGCTTCGCGCGCATCTTCTACCGCAACTCGATCAACACGGGCCTCGCCATCATGGAGTGCCCCGAGGCGGTCGACGCCATCAAGCAGGGCGACGTTGTGGATGTCGACGCCGATGCGGGCATCATCACGAACACCACGACGGGCGAGACCTTCAAGGCGCAGCCGTTCCCGCCGTTCATCCGCGAGATTATCGAGGAAGGCGGCCTTATCAACCGCACAAAAAAGGTGCTGGGGAAGTAAAGGGGGAAGGAATGGCGAGGAGGCGGCGCAGGGCGTCGACCCCTCTAATCTTGCTGCCGCCCAGAAGAAGTACGACGAGCTGAAACAGCCCTACGACGAGCTCGTCGAGCAGCGCGACGCCATCCAAAACGTGCAGCGGCGCCTATATGAGGACGCGATGGTGGCACGCAGGGATTACGAGAATGCCCGTAAGAACGCCTCCAGGGAAAACACGAAGGTTAGTGACGACGAGGGCTATCTCAACCAGTAGCTTAACATGGACTGGGACTGGCTCCGGAGCTCCTCTGGGGTCGGTCCCTTCAGTTTAACGGGAACTTCTCGTTCCCCTGATTTCGAACTGCCTCACGCTTCCCAGATACGGGCCGCCTCCCGTCTCTGGAGAGGGTAAGATTTATACGTTCTGAATACGCATCGGCGTCCTTGAGTAGCTTGACCTCGTCTTCGTTTTCAAGAAGCATTTGCTTCTTGTTGCCGCACGCGCAGCAATCGTCTCTCTCTACGTTAATCTGACCACATGCGCAGACCCACCATGTTTCGTTGCGGATGATTCTACGTTTCGCGAAAAATGATAAGAGCGAAGAAAAGGATGATGATAGAAGACGGTATAACCATGACTGACCTCTTAAACTCCCTATGTTTTTGCGACAATCGGAAGAGTTTTCGTTTGCGCTGATGTTCTTCCTGGCAGTAGGTTATCGGGGGGCTTGTCAATGATTGTTTTCGGCTACTCCTCTGGCCAGAGGATTTCGCTGCGTAGGTAGTCCCCCAAATGCGGTGTGGAGAAGCGCACGAGCCCATAACCTGCCGACTCGATGACGTGCTCGCGAATGAGGCTGGCCCGATATTTTGCCGCCCAGCTTGCGGTTCTTCCAGTGCGCTCGGCAATATCGGAAACCTTCGACGGGGCATTGTCGTCTTTCGCCATCGCCTCTATGAAGAAACGCTGCGGACTGCGGAGACCATAATACAGTGGCGCGCATATTGCCTCGTAGAAGGCGAGCAGCGCGTCGGATTCCCCAGTTGAAACGTCGCAGCTCTCGATAATGCGCGATCCGCGCCGCTCGGCGGCACGCCACATGTAATACCCGACGAGTTGGATCATGTATGGATGCCCGCCCGCCTTCCGCGCGGCATCGAGCGCTATCTCTTCAGGGATTTCCTTCCCAGACTTCGAGGCGACACTTGCATACGCATCTCGTACTTCAAGCAAGGGAATCTCCTTGAGAATGCGACGCTGGCTTCGCCTTAAAAACGTGAGGACATCGTTTCCTGTAAGGTCGTCGACAATTGAAGGAAGGCCGGCGAAGGCGAATGCGATGCCCTTCTTTTCACTATCAGGGGTGTTCGTCAAATCCTGATCTCGGATAACGTGCTGCAGGGCGGTTGCAAGCGCTACCATATCGTCTGGTGAGGCGGCTTGCGCTTCGTCGATGGTGAACACGATGCCTTTCCCCGGCGCTTCTTTTTTCAAGCGCTGATTTATCGCTTCGCGCAAGGTGAGGGCGCATTGTTCGGATGGGGCGAATGATGCTGCTCCTAAACTCGCACTTGCGATGCCCGGAATTGAAAACGAGGGCCCTATGTTCGCGCTTTTAAGTTTGAGTCCCTGAGGCGCCAGGGCGGCGACGATGCGGTCGCAAAGGCCGAAAGACGCAGTCTCGGAGACGACCGTCCAGCCTTGAGCGGTTGCAAGGCGGGCGAATTCACTGAGCATGACCGTTTTCCCGTAGCCGCGCTGGCCGGTAATGAGCATGAGCCGTCCAGGTGCTCCAGCACCGTTTTCGAGCCCCTCCGCGAAATCGTCGATAATTGGCTGTCGGCCGATAAGCAGCGGGGGAATTTTTCCTGCGGTGGGTTTGAAAGGGTTTTGAGTCAAGCGGGCCTCGCTTCGATTTTCTTTTCGTGATGAACAATTACTGAACTGTATCAAATTATACCAACTTCTACCAAATGCTACGATTTGAATTGACATACTTTGGGCGGATTGGGCGTCGACTTTCCGCATGCTGCATTAGTGTTTTTCCACCTGATAACTGGTGTTCTAAGAAACGAATATCAGAGCTATCTGATTTTCATGCAGGTAGCGCGATTCTCCGATACACTAATCACTCGTATTGGAACCACACAAACTTACTAGGGAAATGCTGGCTGCACCGTCTTGCCTCTGTGTGTGTAGCTTGTGCGGCGGGCTGGCGCGGATCGGGCGTGCGTGCCGTGTCGTGCGGGCGAGGGTCTCAAGATTTCTGCGTGCTGTTGTGCCTCTCAGTCTTTGCGCGCCTCGTATGGGCGAGGCCGCCGGGGTTGGCTGGCGTTCTCGAGTGGCATGGCGGCTATCACCACGCTGCTCGAGCGCGTGCGGCTCGTTCTCTTCGCGGAGAGCCTTGGCGGCACGGAGAGCCTCGTGACGTATCCGCTCGTGCAGACGCACGGTTTGATTCCGGGGCCGATGCTCGACAAGCTGGGAATCGATGAGCATCTGCTGCGCCTTTCGGTCGGCCTCGAAAACGCGGAGGATCTTATCGCCGATTTGGAGCAGGCGATAGGGTAACCTTATCGGGGGAGGATAAATCACCAAAGTTGCGTGTTTTGCCTGGGACGGGTGCGCCCGGGTGCGGCCTTGTGTGCGACAGTGAATGGAGCATTCGCATGACGAAATACGATTTCGAGACGATTATCGAGCGCCGAGGTACGGGCAGCTTGAAGTGGGACGCGTGGAGCCGCCGCGGTCACGCCGCCGATGAGTTGCCGCTTTGGGTCGCCGACATGGACTTCAAGACCGTGCCCGCCGCAATCGAGGCATTGACGGAGCGCGTGGCTCACGGCGTGTTCGGCTACTCGATGGCGCCCGACGGATACTACGAGGCGGTGCAAGGGTGGTTCGAGCGCCGTCACGGCTGGCGCCCGGAGCGCGAATGGTTCATCATGACCCCCGGAGTGGTGTTTGCCTTGGCCATGGCCGTGACTTCGTTCACGCAGCCGGGCGATGCTGTGATTATTCAGCCGCCTGTATACTACCCGTTTCGCATGATGATTGAGGACAACGGTCGCAAGATGGTCGCAAGCCCGCTGCTCTACGACGGCGGACGCTACACCATGGACTACGAGGGCTTCGAGCGCGAGCTGGAGAAAACAGGCGCGAAGCTGTTCATCCTATGCAACCCGCACAATCCCGTGGGGCGCGCGTGGACCGAAGACGAGCTGCGGCACATCGGCGACATCTGCCTGCGCCACAACGTCGTGGTGGTCGCCGACGAGATCCACGCCGACTTCGCGCGCGCGGGCCATGTGCATGTGCCGTACGCCTCGCTCGGCGAGCGCTACGCCAAAAGCGCCGTCATCTGCACAGCGCCGAGCAAGACGTTCAACCTGGCAGGGCTGCAGCTGTCAAATATCTTCATTCCGAACCCCGATCTGCGCGCCGCGTTCAGGCGCACGCTCGATCGCACGGGCTACGATGAGCCGAGCGTGTTCGGCGTCGTGGCCACGCAGGCGTGCTACGAGCGGGGCGGGGAATGGCTCGACGAGCTTAAGGGCGTGCTCGATGAGAATTACGCCGTGCTCGAAGCGGCGGTTTCGCGCATGCCGGGCGTGAATCTCGTGCCGCTCGAAAGCACGTACCTGCCATGGCTCGACTGTCGCGGTCTGGGGCTCGATGACGCCGAGCTCAAGCACCTGGTGGAAAAAGAGGCGAAGCTCTGGCTCGACATGGGGACGATGTTCGGCCCCGAGGGCGCAGGCTTCGTTCGCGTGAACCTTGCAAGCCCGAAGGCCATGATCGAGGACGCCTGCAGTCGACTCGAGCGGGCGGTGACGGCTCTGGGGGAATAGTCACCATTGTTGTAGGGAAAAATGTCACGAGGTTTAAATGAGGAGTCGCCGGCCTTGGAATCGGCTCTCCTGCCTTAGTCCTCGCGGCTACGCAAAGGGGGCGACCGGGCTATCGTTTTCCCTGGTCGCCCCGTCCTTGCAAGTGTTTGCTGCCCGACGACTTACTTCCCGAATATCTTCGAGAAGAACCCTTGCTTTCTAACCTTCTCCTCGCGCAAGGACCCTTCGCGCTTCGTCTCGGCCTGCGGGGCGCCGCCGCTGCCTCCGTCGCCGCCGATACGGACAATCTCGTGTAGGAAAGGCGACTTCACGTAGCGAATCTCGATAGGCGTCGCGTGCACGGTGCTCTCGCCCGAGAGGTGCAGGGTCGAGCTAAGCGGGGCGACGACGTGGGTTTCGCGCGTTTCGCTGAACACCACGGCGGCGGCGCGTCCCGTTTGGCCGTTCACGGCGATGCGCACCTGCTCGCCCTCGCGTCCGTCCGAAGCGGGCCGATCGAAGTAGTAAATTGGTACGAGCATGAGCCCAGAAGTGTGCTTCCTTACGTTATATGTCCAGGTGCGTAGGCTCTTCTTGCTCAGGCCGAGCGCTTCTTCGGCGTCGTTTTTCGCAATCTTGAGAGCCAGGTTGTCGATGATGACGCTGTCCTTCGCGAAAGCCTCGACGGCCGCCACGCGGAAATTTCCTTCTTGCATGGCGGGGTCGAAGGGGGCAACCTCGGAGAAATCCCACGGTTCCAAAAGGTTCATGAGCGATAGGTCGAACATGCGTGTCTTGGGGTAGACCCAGTCGATCACCTCGAAGAGCACGAGCGTCTCCTTCTGGAGCTTCTTGCCGGGGTAAGACGCGATTATGCGCAGGTCGGCAAGCGATACGGAGGCGTACGCGAGAACCATCTGGTTATCGATGGCATCCTCGACGCTGTGTCCCGCGAAGAGGTCGGGGTGCTGCCGCACGAGCTCGCGGGCGTTTGCGCGCGCCTGTTGCTCGGATATGCGGCAGGGAATTGCCTGGTCAGGGATGTATTCCGAGCCTGTCCCGATGGACAGGTACTTACTGAAAGTGCCGGGTTGCAGCAGGTCGGTGGCGCCGATTTTGTTCCCGCACGACGGGCATTCGAACACGCTCTGGGTCGACTCGCCCTCGAACGCCGCGCCGCAAAACGGGCAGGGGATGCTCACGGTCGTCGCGCGCTCGAACTCGCCTGCGGTGGCGGGGTCCTCGTTCAAGATCCACTCGGCGAGGGACATGTTGCGCCAGTAGGGCTTGAAGAAGTACCAGTCGGATTCCTTCGGGGGCTCGAGGCGCGACACTTGGGGTAGCTTGATCAGGCCGTTTACCATTTGAAGGGGTTGATGGCGGAACTTCACGATGGAATCTTGCCCCGCCGCGCCTTCTCCCCAAGGCTCGCTTGTCCCGCAATACGCGCATTCGAAGCTTCGGGTTGCCTGGTGGGAATACATGGGGCCGCCGCAGTTGCGACATTTGATAGCGAAGAAATCTTCCATGAAGCCTCCTTAGCATTCGGGTTGTCGCTTGGAAGTATGTGGGAGCGAGCGTGGGTTTGGGAATACCCCTATGGCCCATTTCTCGCCGCTGCTGTAACTTTCGTTTTGCGAGTTTGCGCGGGGAAATCCGAGTAAGGCCCTTCCTTGCTATCGCGCTGCGCTACTATAGGCTGGTGCGAGAAACCGCTTATCGAAAGAGGCATGCAACTATGACTACGAAGTACAACATCTGCCTTTTGCCGGGTGACGGCATCGGCCCGGAAATCATCGCGGAAGGAGTTAAAGTCTTAAACGCCGTCGGCGCGAAGTACGACACGGAGTTCGCGTGCGAGGAATCGCTTATCGGCGGTGCCGCCATCGATGCGGCGGGCGAGCCGCTTCCCCAGGCAACGCTCGATGCCGCGAAGGCCGCCGACGCCGTGCTGCTCGCTGCTGTGGGCGGACCGAAGTGGGACACGACCGACCCGAACGCCCCGCGCCCTGAGCAGGGTCTGCTCGGCATCCGCAAGGGGCTGGGGCTCTATACTAACCTGCGTCCCGTGCAGATTTTCGACGCGCTCGCCGGCGCCTCAACGCTGAAGCCCGAGGTCATTGCCGGTGTCGACCTCATGATCGTGCGCGAGTTGACGGGCGGTTTGTACTTCGGCAAGCGCGAGCGCTTCTACGATGAGGAGGGTGCCGGCACCAACGGCGCCAAGGGGCAGCGCGCTTACGACACGCTCGAGTATCGCGAGTACGAGATCGAGCGCATCGCGCGCCAGGCGTTCGAGGCAGCGCGCAAGCGCCGCAAGAAGGTGACGAGCGTCGACAAGGCCAATGTGCTCGAGACCTCCCGCATGTGGCGCGAGATCGTGCATCGCATCGGCGAGACCGAGTATCCCGATGTCGAGATCGAGGACCTGCTCGTGGACAACACGGCGATGCAGTTGATCAACCGCCCCGCCGACTTCGATGTCGTGGTGACTGAGAACATGTTCGGTGACATCCTCTCCGACGAGGCGGCCCAGATCACGGGCTCGCTCGGTATGCTCGCTTCCGCTAGCTTGGGCGACGGCACCGCGCTCTACGAGCCTTCCCACGGCAGCGCGCCCGACATCGCGGGCAAGGGTATCGCGAATCCGCTCGCGCAGATTCTCTCCGTCGAGATGATGCTGCGCTACAGTTTCGACATGAACGACGCCGCCGACGATATCCGCCGCGCGGTGACCAACCTGCTCAACGACGGTTGGCGCACGGGCGATCTGAAAGATGCCACCACTCCTGCCGACAAGGTGGTCAACTGCGCTGGCATGGGCGATTTAGTCGTGAAGTACCTGTAAACTTGTCTTGATGTGACGCTATCGAAAGGAGCCGACATGGCTGACGATTGCTTGTTCTGCAAACTCATCTCCGGGGAGATCCCCACGAACAAGGTCTACGAGGACGACATCTGCTTCGCGTTCGACGACATCGAGCCCGAGGCTCCCGTGCACACGCTGCTCGTGCCGAAGAAGCACTACGACGACATGTGCGACGGCGTGCCCGAGGAGGTTTTCGGCCACATGATGTCGGTCGTTCCGAAGGTCGCCGAGATCAAGGGCGTGCGCGAGTCCGGCTTCCGCACGGTGGTGAACACTGGTCCCGATTCCGCGACCACGGTGAAGCATTTCCATATCCATATTTTGGGCGGCGTGAAGATGGGACGCTTCACGTTCGAGAACTCCCAGCGCGCACAGGGCGAGGAGTAAGTCCCGGCGCTCGGTGTGACGCTGCGCTTGGTCGCTCGGCCTTTGCTGATATGATAGTAATAAAGTGTCATTTAGAGACAAATTCGCGCCATTCGTCTTAGAACGTGTTCATCGCGGTAAAATACTCCATATCTAGAGTATTTTGAACTCAACGAGATGAGTTGGGATGCATGGCCGCGACGGTGCTGCGTCGATCGTGCGGCATGCGAGGAAGCGGGGCGGAGGTCCCGAAGAAAGAAGGCAAGATGACTACCTCGATTAAACTCGCTGTGCCGACGATGGGCGCGGCCGGCCTCAACGCTGAGCGTTCCGGCCATTTCGGTCACTGCGACTGCTTCACCGTGGTCGACATCGTGGACGGTGTGGTTTCCGAAGAGGCGACGATGGTCGCGAACCCGCCGCACGAAGAGGGCGGTTGTCTGCGCCCGGTGGGCCTGCTCGCCGACGCCGGATGCAATGCCATCGTCGCTGCTGGTATGGGGATGCGTCCGCTCATGGGCTTCAATCAGGCGGGCATCACGGTGTACTACGACGCCGAGCACCCGATCGTGGGCGACGCCGTTCGAGCCGTTGCGGCTGGTGAAGCGCCCATCATGTCCGCCGACCAGGCGTGCAACCATCACCACTAAGGCACCCAGGTTCCCTCTGCGCGGCAGCCCGATTGAGCTGCCGCGTTTTTTATGCGCCGGAATTGGGCCTTTGCCGTGTACCGAATCGCTCGTATCGACACTGCGCTTCGTTGAGCGGGGCATCTGCGCTGTGCAGTGCTATCCTTTCCCCAAGAGGAAAGGAAGTTTGATGGCGCATTACGTGGCAGAACGAGATGGCGTGTATCGCATCGATGGCAGGGTCGGTTTTTTCGGGACGCGACCCCAAGTGCTGCCCGATGCGGTGATGCCCCTGCCTGGCTCTCCCGCGTCGACATCGTCGTTCGGCTGGATTCGCGACTCGAGAATCACTCCCTCCTCGGGTGACATCTACCTGGTCGAGTTCATCGCAGAAAACAAGTTTCGTATCTGGGGTTACGTTGATTGCTACGGTCGCGCGTTCGTGACCGACCGCCCGCTTTTCGCGCCCCCGGCGCGCGATCCCGACATCCTGTTCTCGCGACCGCGGGATGGGAAGTCCCCCTCGGATTTCGGCACGCTTGTCATGCCTAATGCGAAATTCAAGCGCGATCAGGAGATTCGCGGCACCGTCCAGCTGCGCGACAAGCGCGGGGTTCGTCAAGTCGCCTGCTTCTCCCTGAAAAACGGCCGCTACTCGCTTTTCGATTCCTGGTGCGATTTCGGCTCCCACTCGGACAACCTCACGTATCACGAGGCGCTCGCTCGTTGTTTTTTCGCGTTCACCTTCCGTCCGCTGCTCGGCGGCGCGCGGGTCCCGGCGCGCGGTCTCGGCGAGATCATGGAGAGCCTCGACTCCGAAACGCCCTTCGAGGACCTGCTCGGCGCCCTGCACGACATCCGTTCTGCGGCCCTCGATCCCGCGATGCAGCCTCCGTCGCTCGCGCTTTTGCTTGCGAGCTGGCTTTACGACGCGAACGCGATGGGCGTGTTGGCGGGTGCCCAGAGCGACGGGTTGAACGCCCCGTCGCTGCGATTCGTTCGGACGCGGCGCTATTCGGACACGTATTTCCTCGGTCGCGGGGAAGGCGGCGACGGCATTCCCGAGGCGACGATTTGGGCTATCGAGTCGGCGATCAACCGCTTCGTGCTCATCGCGCGAAAGCTCGAGAAGAATTCGGGCGCGGGGTGCTGCGATGCGCCTGACCAGGATATTTCCGAAATCGATACGTGCGGCGCCATCGATACGCAGCTGTTCGAGGCGGTCGCAGTGCAGGCTCCCTGCGCCGCGCGCCCTGCAGACGAGAACGCCGCGGCGCCGAACAAGGCGGGGGAATGGGATGTCCGCCGCTCGATCGGGGAATCAATCGAGCGCTTCCAGCTGCCCGTTCGCTTCACGGTCGAGTACCGTGTCGACGTGCGCTGCGGAAAGGTTGCGTTCGAGGTGGTTGTTCCGCCTGCGCAGCTTATGCCACAGCGGGTATATTCCTCTCAGGTGGGTTCCTGGGTCGACCAATCCGACGCCGAGCGAGGGCGGATGGCGCTGCGCTACGCCGAGCACGCGGGCATGATGCTTGCTGCGGCCGCATTCCATGCGGGATGCGCGATCGATGAGGTGGTCGTCTGTGCGCGGGAACTGGAAACAGCCGGTGAGGTCGAACCCGAAGGCAGCAAGCTGGCAGGCGAAAGCCATGGCAGCGGCACCGGCGTCGACACCGGGTTTGGCACCAGTTTCGGCGGCGAAGATGGCGAGTTTGACGGCGGGTTCGACGCCGAAGGCGATGAGTTCGATGGCGGCAGCGTCATCGTCGAGCTCGAAGACGGCAGCGTCGTTGTTGAACCCGGCGACAACAGCAGCGGAAGTACCGATGCCGACGGCCGCGATGTGCATACTCTCTACCAGGTGAAATTCACGAGAAGCATCTGCGAGGGAGCCCGTTTCCAAGAGGCGCTTAAAAGCGACCCCGAGTCGCTGTTCGCGGAATGCGGCGCGCTCTTCGGCGTCGACGCGGTCGACTTCTCGCTCGATGACGCCGTCGATGCCGAATCGAAGCGCATTCGAGGCGAGCTGCCCGAGGTGGGCTCGCTCGCCTTCGGTCCGCGCGAGGCGAAGGCCTTCGGCGCCGAATCGCTTCGTGACCTAAGGATTCACGCCGATGCCCAGCTGCGCAACGCAGGCGAGCGGCTCGCCGATGCGATTGCCCGCGCAACGAGCACCACCGAGGCCATCCGCCTTGCGCAGGCGGAGCAGAACGCCGCCGACGATCCGCGCGTCTTCGAGGCATGCACGCGCCTCATGACCGATCTCCTCGAGGGAAAACTCGACCCGCACGATCAAAATGCGCTGGTCAGCTGCTTCATAGGGGAAGACCCTTACCTGAACGCGCTCAGGCAGGCGCGCGCTGTCGCGCAAACCGACCCGCATAAGGCGGCATCGATCCTGCGTGACACGATTCGCCAGGCTGAGGAGTCCAAGCGCTTTGCGGACAACTCCGAAGCTGTCCATCGCATGTTCGACACGTATGCGTCGCGCATCATCTACAACCGCGAGCGGCAGGGGAGTGCACCCTGGCGCAGCGGACTTACCTTCTCCCATCCTGATGAGGGGAAACGCGTCGAGTTGTTGCCGTCGTCTTTGGCTATGTGCTACCTGGAGTCGGTGCGCCTTCTCGAGGAGTCGTTCAGTCATGCCGAGGAGGCCGTGCGGTTTGGTCTACGCTGCATCCAAGTTGCGCCCACCTATACGCCCGCGTATCGCCAGACGGCGCGCGCGTACATGCTCATGGGCGACGTGTCCACATCCTCGCGCACGCTCAGGCGCTGCCTGGAAATAGCGACGCAGCCCGACGAGATCGCGCTTGCGTACTACCAGCTCGCGTACGTGGAATGGAAGGCGGGGAAAACGGCGCTCGGCGTGGCGTGCTACATGAAGTCGATGATGACAGCCCCGATTTACCTGGCCCAATGCACTATCGAGATGCATCGGCTGATGGCGGAGACCGGACAGGGCCCTATCGATCGCGAAGAAGTCGACGCGATCCTAGCAGGCGAGGGCGTGCCCATCGCGCCGCTCGACTCGCTGCTCGATGCGCTCGACGACGCCATGCGCACGGCGATTGACGACAACATCTTCCAGGTCGGCCAGCCGCTTTTGGCGCTGCGGCTGTTCTATCGCCCCGACGACGCGCTCGTGAACGTGCACAAGAGCCTCAACGCGCCTCTGCCGCCGCAGGCGCTCGACTAGGGGAAATGCAACGAGGCGCGTCCCCGCTCGCTTCGTTGCATTAGTGCGGCGCCCCGGGGTTGGCTTTTCTCCCCCGGGGCGCCGCTGCGTTCACGCGAAAGCTCTACGCGTAGATTTCCTTTTCCACGACGAGCTCGTTTTTGATCTTGCCGACGAGCTTTTGCAGCGCATCGACGCAGTTCGGGCGGATGTCGGCGCCGATGAGCACGTACATGATGGAATCGCCCACGCCAAGCTCGCCCTCGTTCATCCACGTGCGCACGTAGTACACGCCCGGCCAGGTGAGCGCCTCCTTCTCGGCTGCGGCAACGCCCTCGGCGTCGTAGGAGAATTGCACCTTCGCGACTTCCCCAAGGCCTTGGACGCCTTCGCGCACCTGCTTTTTAGGCGTGATGCGCACGATGCCGTTGTGGGTGAGGAACATGCCGCACTGCGCGGCTTTCGGGTCGGCCTTGGCTTCCTTGAGCCACTGGTCGATCGACGGTTCGGGTTTGGACATAAGTTGCCTCCAAAACGTTGAGTGTTCAGGCGCCCTTCCCCAGGCGCTTTCTAGACGCCCATTGTACTCGAAGTGGGCCTTTCCGCGGGCGTGCGCACTCCAGCTTCCGTGAATCCGCAGGTTTGCTATTCGTCCCGCTCACCTTCCCCTTCCCTATAAAACGCGTGCATTTTACGAATGGGAAATACTTGCTCATTGTCCAAATGATAGACTGGAAAAATTCCACAGTATCAGAAAGGACAGCTATGTCTCTCCCAGCATCCGATACCAGCAAGCAGCCCGACAACCTCACCACCATGGATTTGGGCGAGGTTCTTCCCCGCACGGCCGAGGTTCACGATAATCACCTGTTCATCGGCGGCGTCGACATGGTGAAGCTCGCGCGCGAGGAAGGCACCGCGCTCTACGTGTTCGACGAGGCCGACCTTCGTTGGCGCATGGAGACCTACCGCGAGGCGTTCCGCTCGCGCTACGAGAACTCCGACGTCATCTACGCTTCGAAGGCGTTCCTCAACAAGGAAGTCGTGCGCATTGTGAACGAGGAGGGGCTTTGCCTCGACGTGTCGGGCGGCGGCGAGCTCGCCTGCGCCCAGATGGCGGGCTTCCCGATGGAGCGCGTTTTCGTGCACGGCAACAACAAGACGCCGGCCGAGCTGCGCGAGGCCATCTCCGCAGGTGTGGGCCGCATCGTGGTAGACAGCCGCATCGAGCTTGCGCGCGTGTCCGAGATTGCCGGCGAGCTCGGCGTCGAGCAGGCCGTCTACATGCGCATCACGCCCGGCGTCGAGGCCGACACGCATGAGTACATTCGCACGGGCTGCGAGGACTCCAAGTTCGGCTTCACCATGCTCGACGACTTCGCCTTCAAGTGCGTGAAGGACGCCATCGAGGCTCCCAACGTGAAGCTCGTCGGCTTCCACTGCCATATCGGCTCGCAGATCTTCGCGCTCCACTCGTTCCGCGAGGCAGCGCAGGTCATGATTGAGTTTATCGCGCGTGTCCAGAAGGAATACGGCATCGAGATTCCCGAGCTCGATCTGGGTGGCGGCCTGGGTGTGGCCTACCTTGCGACCGACAAGCCCTCTTCGATCGACGATTTCGCGGAATGCACGACTCGCGCCGTGAAGGACTTCTGCGCCGAATACGGCGTCGCCGAGCCGCGTATCCTCGTCGAGCCTGGTCGTAGCCTCGTCGCCAACGCCGGCGTCACGCTCTACACCGTGGGCATCCTAAAGACCCTGCCCGGCATCCGCAAGTACGTCGCCATCGACGGCGGCATGTCCGACAACATCCGCACGGCGCTCTATCACGCCGACTACGAGCCCGCGATCGCCAACAAGGCGGGCGAGCCGCGCACGGAAATCGTCACGCTGTGCGGCAAGCATTGCGAAAGCGGCGACGCGGTCGTCATCGACATGCCCATCCAGCACCCGGAAGTCGGCGATATCGCATGCGTGTTCACAACGGGCGCGTACTGCTCTACCATGTCTAGCAACTACAATGGCCAGCCCAAGCCGGCCGTAGTGTTCGTGAAAGACGGTGTCGCCCGCGTCGTCACGCGCCGCGAGACCTACGCCGACCTCTACGCCCGCGACATCTAGGAGGACCTTATGACCATCAAGCTCGGACTCGTCGGCACCGGCACGGTCGGTGGCGGTTGCATTGACATCCTTCAGAAGCACAAGGAGGACTTCAAGCGTCATTACGGCATCGACGTGGAGCTTGCCCGTGTCTGCTCGCGCGATCCTGAGCAGGCCGAAGCCCACGGCGTGAGCGATCTGTTCACGCTGGACTACCACGACATCGTCAACGCCCCCGACATCGACATCGTCATCGAGCTCATCGGCGGCACCACGGTCGCGCGCGACGTGGTCGTGTCGGCACTTGAGGCGGGCAAGAACGTCGTCACGGCCAACAAGGCGCTCATGGCGACCCATGGCGAGGAAGTCATGCATCTGGCGGAGAAGATGAACCGCGAGCTCGCCTTTGAGGCGTCCGTCGGCGGCGGCATCCCCATCATCGACCCGCTGAAGCATTCGCTCATCTCGAACGAGATAACGTCCGTCATGGGCATTGTGAACGGCACGACGAACTACATGCTCACACGCATGGTCGACGACAACCTTTCCTATGACGAGGCGCTCAAGGAGGCCCAGGAGCGCGGCTTCGCCGAAGCCGACCCCACGGCTGACGTCGACGGCTTCGACGCTGCGGCGAAGATCGCCATCTTGGCGTCGATCGCCTTCAACTCTCGCGTCACGCTCGACGACGTGCACACCGAGGGCATCCGCAACATCACGACGCTCGATTTGGACACTGCCGACGACATGGGCTACGTCATCAAGCTTTTGGCGATCGCCCATCGCACGCCCGACGGCATCGACGTGCGCGTGCACCCCACGATGCTCCCGAAGGCGCACCAGCTCGCGACCGTGAACGGCGTGTTCAACGCGATTTACGTGACGGGCGACGCCGTGGGCGAGACGATGTTCTTCGGCGAGGGCGCGGGCGCGGGCCCGGCGGCGAGCGCCGTCATGGGCGACGTGCTCGAGGTGGCGCGCCATCTCACGCTGGGCGTTTCTCCCATCGTGGGATGCACCTGTACCGACAACCTGCCCATCCTTCCGGTGGAGGATCTGCAGACGAAGTACTATATCCGCTTTGCCGTGGCCGACCGCTCCGGTGTGCTCGCTGCGATGGCGGGCGTGTTCGCCAAGCACGGCGTCTCCGTGCGCTCCGTGGTGCAGCGCGGCAACTCCGAGCACGAGACGGTGAACCTCTCCTACGTCACGCACACCGCCAAGGAAGCGAGCGTGCGCGCGGTGCTCGCGGAAATCGCAGGGCTTGAAGACGTCCTGCGCGCCGAGCCGTCGGTAATTCGCGTAGAAGGCTAGCGCGCGGGTGCTGCTAGAATGCTATCCATGTGTAAAACAGATGCTACAACCAACGACAAAAAGCCCAATCAGCTCACGCACCGCGTGATGGTGGGCAACGTGCCCTTGGGCGGCGGCGCCCCCGTGGTGGTGCAATCCATGCTGAACGCGCCCGCGAACGACGTGGCCGCCAACCTCGCGCAGATTCGGGAACTCGCCGCGGCGGGATGCGAGGTGGTCCGCATGGCCATCCCGCGCCGCGATTGCCTCGACGCCTTCCAGAGCGTCTGCGAGCAGTCGCCCCTTCCCGTGGTGGCAGACGTCCACTTCGACGCGCAGATTGCCGTGGAGGCGGCGCGTCGCGGGGCGGCCAAGCTGCGCATCAACCCCGGCAACATCGGCGGCCTCGCAAAGACCGACGCCGTGCTCGATGCCGCAGGTGAGGCGGGCATTCCCATCCGCATTGGCGTGAACGCGGGCTCGCTTGACCAAGACCTCGCCGCGCGGCGCGACCTCACGCTTCCGCAAAAGCTCGCCGCGTCCGCCGCGGGCTACGTGGAATACTGCGAGGGCCGCGGGTTCCACGATCTTGTGGTGAGCGCGAAGGCTCACGACGTCATGACCACGGTGCGCACGTATCGCCAGCTCTCGCGCGATCTGCCCCATATTCCTTTGCACATCGGCATCACCGAGGCGGGAACGCAGTTCCAAGGCGTCATAAAAAGCGCCTCTGGTCTGGGAATCCTTTTGGAAGAAGGAATCGGGGACACCATGCGCATCTCGCTTACCGACGACCCCGTCGTCGAGATGCGGGCGTGTTGGGCGCTGCTCTCGGCGCTCGATTTGCGCCGCCGCGGCCCGGAGATCATCAGCTGCCCCACGTGCGGGCGTTGTCAGGTAAACTTGATCGAGCTGGCCAAGCAGGTTGAATCAAACCTCATGAGCACGACCAAGCCCATAAAGGTCGCCGTCATGGGCTGCGTCGTCAACGGTCCCGGCGAGGCGCGTGATGCCGACATCGGCGTGGCGTGCGGCGCGGGCGTAGGCGTCGTGTTCAAGCATGGTGAGGTGCAACGGAAAGTGGAAGAGCACGCCATCGTCGACGTGTTGATGGAGGAGATAGGAAAACTATGAGTGAAGTTATGCGAATGAGCAAGCTCTATGCTCCGACGCTGAAGGAAGACCCCGCGGATGCGGAAATCGCGAGCCACAAGCTGATGCTCCGCGCGGGCATGATCCGCAAGACCGCTTCGGGCGTGTACACCTTCCTGCCGCTTGGCTACAAGGTGCTCTCGAAGGTCGAGAACATCGTGCGCGAGGAAATGGACAAGATCGGCGCGCAGGAAATCATGATGCCGGCGCTGCAGCCGGCGGAGCTGTGGCACGAGTCTGGCCGCTGGAACGATTACGGCCCCGAGCTCATGCGCCTCGTCGATCGCCACGACCACGGCTTCTGCCTCGGGCCCACCCATGAGGAGCTCATCACGTCGCTCATCCGCAACGAGCTGCGTTCCTACAAGGAGCTTCCCTGCACGCTCTACCAAATTCAGGTGAAGTTCCGCGACGAGATCCGTCCGCGCCTGGGCCTGTTCCGCAGCCGCGAGTTCATCATGAAGGACGCGTATTCCTTCCACGCGACGCAGGAATCGCTGCAGGAAACCTACGACGACATGAGCCGCGCCTACGGCACGATCTGCGATCGCTGCGGCCTGGATTACCGCCCCGTCGAGGCCGATGGCGGCCAGATCGGCGGCAAGGTGACGACCGAGTTCATGGCGCTTGCCCCGGCAGGCGAGGCCGAGCTTGTGCACTGCACCTGCGGTTATGCTGCGAACACCGAGGCTGGCGAGTGCCTGGCCCGCCCGACGGAGTACGAGGCCACCGAGCTTGAGAAGATCCACACCCCGGGCGTCCGCACGATCGAGGAGCTCGCGGAGTTCCTTGGCATCCCCGAAAGCTCCACGGTGAAGGCGCTCTCCGGCAAGGACGCCGAGGGCAAGCTCGTCGTGATGTTCGTCCCCGGTGACCACGAGCTCAACGAGATCAAGGCCGAGCGCGCCGTTCCCGGGTTTGCGCTGCTTACCGACGAGGAAATGGAATCCTTCGGCCTGCACAAGGGCTCGATGGGCCCGGTCGGCCTGCCCGAGGGCGCGCGCATCATCGCTGCCCGCAGCCTGAAGGGCATCGCTCACTGGGTCGTCGGTGCGAACGAGGACGACTACCATTACGTGGGCGCCGAAGAGGGCCGCGATTTCACGGTGGACGAATGGGCCGACCTGTGCGTCGTGAAGCCCGGCGACTGCTGTCCCGACTGCGGCCTGCCGCTTTCGGGTTCCCGCGGCATCGAGGTTTCCCAGGTGTTCCAGCTGGGTACCCGTTACTCCGAAACCATGGGCGCCACCTTCCACGACGAGGACGGCGTGGAGCACCCGTTCATCATGGGCTGCTACGGCGTGGGCGTCTCCCGTACGGTGGCTGCTATCGTCGAGCAGCACAACGACGAGAACGGCATCCAGTGGCCGTTCAACGTCGCGCCTGCTCACGTGTGCATTATCCCGCTTACGGTTGGCGACGACGAGGTGCAGCCCGCGGCTGAGAAGCTCGCGAGCGAGATCGCCGATTTCGGCTTCGACGTGGTCATCGACGACCGCAAGGAGCGCGCTGGCGTGAAGTTCGCGGACGCCGACCTCATCGGTTGGCCGCTGCAGGTGGTCATCGGCAAGCGCGGTTTGGCCGAGGGCAATGTGGAAGTGAAGCTGCGCCGCACGGGCCAGAAGAAGGACGTTTCGCTTTCCACCATCGCCGAGCTGCTGCGCTTCGCGAAGCGCAATGCTCGAAAGCACCCCTCTGGCCTGGGCGCTTTCGCGGGCATTTTCGAATAGGAGGGTTCCGCGGGCCTGTCGGCGGGATCGCGTGGTGATGCGAGCCGCTTTGGCGAGCTGACGGCGGGATTGTATAACGCTGTGAGTCGCTTTGGCGATTTCGGCGGTTGAGTGTTCGGCTCCCCTGCGTGCGGGCGTGCGCGGGGGAGCCTTTTTCGAGCCGCCCGAATTCTCCAGGGTGGCTCTTCTTGCTTTTCACCTGGGGAAACTCATCGGGAAACTTTACGGATGGAGGAATTGCTGTGACTTCCAGCATCAAGGGCGTGCTGTTCGACTTGGACGGCACGCTGGTCGATACCGAGGCGCTCATTCTGGCGTCGTTTCGCTACGCGACGAAGACGGTGTTAGGGCGCGACATTCCCGACGAGGAACTGCGCGCGAAGATCGGCCAGCCGCTCACGGTGCAGATGTGGGATTGGGCCGATGGCAGCCAGGAGGTGCACGATAAGCTCTTCGACACCTACCTCGAGCACAACGACCGCATCCACTCGCAGCTCATCAGGTCGTTTCCCGATACGACGGTGGTGCTTGGGAAACTTGCGGCGGCGGGGCTTCCGCTCGGCATCGTCACGTCGAAGCGCAGCGGGAACGCCCGCCGCGCCATGGAGAGCACGGGGATTGAGGGGTATTTCGACTTCCTCGTCGCGCCCGATACGTTCCCTGCGCACAAGCCTGACCCGGCGCCGGTGCTGCACGGCTGCGAGCTTTTCGGCATTTCGCCTGATGAATGTATCTATATTGGCGACAGCCCCTACGATTTGCAGGCGGGACGGGGCGCTGGCTGCGTGACGGTCGCCGCACTCTGGGGCATGTTCGCCCGCGAGGAACTCCTGGCAGAGCACCCCGACTACGCAATCACCTCGCTTTCCGAACTTGTTCCTATAGCGGTGGGGAAGTAGCGACGGGGTTTGCGGAGGAGAGCAACAGAAGCCCGTTCGTGCTTTGCGTCGTCGTGCAAACCGTCATCTTCGGGCTCGGCAACGTCATCACGAAGTTCGCCTACGAAAGTGTGACGCCGCTGTGGTGCATGGTCTTGCGCTTTGGTTTGGCGCTTGCCGTGTTCGCGCTTGTCTTCGGCCCGCGCATGGTGCGCGAGCTGCGCGGAGCCAAGCTTGACGATTGGGCTCCCACAGCTGCGTGCCTGGCGGTCGGCTACATCGCGTGCAACCTGGCGCTCGATGTGACGACGGCGACCAACGTGGGGTTCCTCGTGGCGCTTCCCGTGGTGTTTGCCCCGTTCATTGCCCAGGTCATACGCCACGTGCGCTACCCCCGCGCGATGATTCCCCTCCAGGTGGCGGTCGTCGGCGGGCTGTACCTTCTGTGCTGCAACGGCGGCTCGTTCTCGTTCGGCGCGGGTGTCATCTTGGTGGCGGTCGTCGGTGCGACGCTTGTCGAGGGACGTGATGGGAATACCGAAGCGCCCTTGAGCGCCGGCATGGAGAGGCTCGTGTCGCGGCTCGCCTCCGATTCGAACGCCCGATAGCGAGAAAACGTGTATCTGGAATACACGTTTTTCAATAAAATCGTGTATTCCAGATACACGAAATTCCATCATGGCCTTCCCCGTCGGTTAAACGAGGAGTGCGGCGAGAAACGCAGCTTTGACGGAGTCGTGGCGCGGCCGAACAGCATGGTCATCAGTCGCTCGTTGGTGCTGCCGTCAAAAACAAATCGATGCAATAATGATTAGAATAGTGTTAGATTGGTTAGAACATAATAGAATAGTGTTAGATACAGAAGGGAGATGGGAAGATGAGAAGAGAAGATCAGTCGACCGAGTTCAAGGAAACGTACGTCGACGACATCAAGAAGACCGTCGTCGCCTTCGCAAACACGGACGGGGGCACCATCTTTGTCGGCGTTGACGATTCGGGAAGGGTCGTAGGCGTCGAGGATGTCGACAAGACCATCCTTCGCGCGCAAAACGCGCTTCGCGACGCCATCAAGCCCGACGTGATGATGCACGTGTCGTGCAGCGCGCGGGAAGTTGAGAACGAAACCATCATCGCCATCGAGGTTCAAAAAGGAACTTCCTGCCCGTACTATCTTGCAGACAAGGGCATCCGTCCGGCAGGCGTCTACGTTCGCCAGGGCCCGTCCTCCGTGCCCGCTTCTGAGGCGGCCATACTGCAGATGATCAGGGAAACGGATGGGGGAAGCTACGAGAGTGCCCGATCGCTCGAGCAGAGCCTCTCTTTCGGCGAAGCGGAGACGGCGTTCGGGGAGGCAGGGCTGACGTTTGGGGAAGGAAAGCGGCGAACGCTCGGCCTTGTCACCGAGGATGGCGTGCACACCAACTTGGCGCTCCTCTTGTCCGACCAATGCCCGCATACCGTAAAGCTCGCTGTTTTCCAAGGGAGGAAGAAGTCGGTGTTTCGCGATAGGTGTGAGCTGAGCGGATCCGTGTTGAAGCAGCTGGACGGCGCGTACGAGTACATCAACCGGTTCAACCGGCTTCGCTCGGAGTTCAAGGGGCTGAAGCGGATCGACATGCCGGACTATCCCGAGGAAGCCATCCGCGAGGCGCTGCTGAACACCATCGTCCACAGGGACTACGCGCTAAGCGGGCCCGCCCTCATCAGCATCTTCGACGACAGAATCGAGTTCGTCACGCTCGGGGGGTTGGTGAAAGGCGTTTCGACGGACGATATCGCCCTCGGCATCTCCATCTCGCGTAACAAGCGGTTGGCGGAGGTTTTCTACCGCCTAAAGCTCATCGAGGCGTACGGGACGGGCATCCCAAAGATTTACGAATGCTACGACGGCACCGGGAAGCAGCCGGTCATCCAAACGACGCCTAACGCCTTCAAAGTCACCTTGCCCAATCTGAACTACGCCGCCGTCGACCGCCCCGAGCTTAACGGACTGACGGACTCCGAGAAGAGGGCGTACCGGTTGTTCGAAAGCAATCCCGTCGTGAAGCGCAGCGATGTCGAACAGTCGCTTGGCGTTTCCCAGACCATGGCAATCAGAATTCTCTCCCACCTGGATGGCAAGGGTCTTATCCAACGCGAGGGGGCAGGGAGGAGCACGCAGTACCGCCGCGCCGAGATATCTTGAAAACCCTCCGGCCTCGTTTTGTGTTGCCCTTCGAAATCACGTATAGAGTGGTGGTTCCGCGCGGCCGCGTTAAAGCTCGCTGCGCAATAATCCGACGTCGAGGCAGTAGGCGGCGTAGAGGGGCAGATGCCGCAGCTCGTTTCCGGACTCGGTTTTGCTGCGCGAAAAGTCATTCCCCGAAAGAATGTATGCGTAGGGGGAATGCGCTTTCTCCATGAACGAGGCCAGCGTTTTCGCCCGGACGTTTCGCGCGGACTTGACTTCCACGGGGATTACTTCCATGCGGTCGGTTTGAAGGAGGAAGTCCAGCTCGCCCGTTGCCCTCCAAGAGCTCGGCGGCGTCCAATAGAACGTTTGGAGGTCGTTGGACGAGAAGGCTTGCGCCGTGGAATTCTCCGTCAATGCGCCCCTGAAATCGGAAGAGGCAATCACAGCGCCGAGCTCTTCCGCTTCGAGCCAAAGCCGTGGGTTTATCCCAAGCTTGTAGAACATAAGCCCCGTGTCCGCTAGATAGACTTTGAAAAAGCTGCCCTCCTCTTCATCGAACGGAATCAGAGGGGCGGCAACGCATTCGGTCATTTCGTTTAAGGAGATAACTCCTGCTCCTTCGAGCCATTCAAGAGGCTCCATCAATTTCGCGCGTCGCCCGCCCCGTTCAACTTCCGAATACTTGAACTTCTTCGTGGACGAACGCATGAGCTGCGCCGGAATCGACTTCCACACTTTGCGCGCTGCAATGCCGCTGATGCCATTGTCGGGGTCGGTCATGTCGGCAGTGTACGTTTGGTCAATTTCGCGCTGCTCGATGCGCGCGTCATCAATCGATTGCCGCTGCAGATATGCGGAAACTGCCGCCGGCATTCCTCCGATTGCCTGGTAAAGGCGGAAATAACGCGTTGCAAGGTGATGGGATGCATATGGTTCAAGCGTTTGCGCGTGGGTTCTGATCGCCTCTGCCATGTGTTCTTCGCCAAGCGCCCAGAGAAACTCTTCGAACGTCATGGGATGCATGGTTTCTTGGCGGACTCCGCTGGGAAAGGGGAGCCTGCGCTTGCGTGTTGCAACGCCGAGCTGGCTTCCTGTCGCACAGATGCGCCAACCCGAACCAGAGAAGAATCGCAGGGAGTTCAAAGCGCGTTCGCACAATTGAACCTCGTCGAGAAGGATGAAGGCGGATTCTTTTTCTATGGGCATGCGCTTGTAGTCGGCGATGCGCGTCATGATGCCGTCGACGTCGTCGGTCGGGCCGTCGAACAGGGGCTCGATGAACTTAAGGTCGGTTTGGAAGTCGAGTTTTATGAAACCGTCGTCGGCAATTCGTCTGCCGACGGTTTCAGCGACATGCGTTTTGCCAACGCGGCGAGCGCCGCGGATCAACAGCGGGCGGCTGAAATCTTTCGTTGCCCAGGTTTCGATAGTGGCTTCGATGGCTCTTCTCATAACGCCTCGCATTAAAATCGTGTATCTGGAATACAGGATATTATAGAATTTCGTGTATTCGAAGTACACGTTTTTCAATAAAATCGTGTATTCGAGGTGCACGAAATTCCGTCGTACGCCTCCTGCCGTCGTTGCGGTTCGGGCTTTTTACGCCCTGGCAACGTTTTTCCTCCTGGGTTTGCCCTTTCTCCCCAAATGCGGCATTATGAATAAGTAGCGCGTGTCGCCGCGCGGCACGTCCATCTGAGGGACAAGGAGGCCACCATGGCTACACTCGGAGACGGTTTCAAAGGTATTTTCCTGGCAGGTATCGGTGCGGTTGCCATTGGCGCCGAAAAGGGCAAAGAGCTGGTCGATCAGCTGGTTGCTCGCGGAGAGATGACGGTTGAGCAGGGCAAGCAGATCAACACCGAGCTCAAACACCGCGCATCGAATCTCGAATCATCCATTCGCCGCGATACCATTGAGGCGCGCATGTCCATGATGTCGCCCGACGAGCGCGTCGAGTTCGCCAACATCGTGCGCGAAATGGCGGATACCGCCAACGCGAAGGACGCCGAGGCGGCGGCTGAGAAGCTGAAGACTGCGAACGCCGCATCGGCATCGGGCACGGCTGCGGAGCCGAACCCCATCGCCGAAGCGAAGACCGCGTGCGCGACGGCAGTCGCTGCGGTGGGCGCTGCGGTGGAGGCGGTCGCCAACAGCGCGCGTTCCGTGCTCGACGAGGCTGCGGCTCTGAACGCTCAGCGTGACGCTGCTTCTGCCGAGGCGCCGGCTGCGGAAGTCGTCGCAGGTGAGGTTGTTGCGGAGCCTGCTGCAGACGCAGCCGCGGAACCTGCCGCTGACGCAGGCGAGGCCCCCGAGGGCGAAGGCGCCCCCACGGCCTAGCGCCGCGCCGCCACGGTTTCCTCATGGCCGAAAACAACACACTGCTCAGGCACTTTTTCGCTCCCGGGGCTGACGCCGACCCCGAGGGCCGTTTCGGGCTCAACTCCAAGTCCCGTCGTCGCCGCATGCGCGAAATCATTGGCATCGTCGGCAAGCATCGCGCTCTCGAGGGCTTCACGCCCGAAGAGTTCCGCGCGATGCTCGAGGACTTGGGCCCGAGCTTTGTGAAGATCGGTCAGACGCTCTCGACGCGATCGGAAATCCTCCCCAAGGCGTTTTGCGAGGAACTCACCAAGCTCCAAACGGAATGCGACCCTCTGCCGTTCGACGAGATGCTTGCGGCGCTCGACAATGAATTCGGTGGTCGCCGCAAGGAGGTTTTCGCCGAAATCGACTCGAAGCCGCTCGGCAGCGCATCGCTTGCTCAAGTACACCGTGCGGTCTTGACCTCGGGAGAGCCGGTTGCCATCAAGATTCAACGTCCCGGCGTGAAAGCCACGATGGCGCTCGACATCGACATCATGCGCACGCTCGCCCGTCGCGCCTCGAGGTACATGAAGGGCGAGCAGATGCTTGACGTGCGCGCCGTGGTCGAGGAAATGTGGGCAACATTTCTGGAGGAAACCGACTTTCGGCGCGAGGCGGCGAACCTCGCCGAGTTCGCCGAGCTCAACCGCGACTGCGTCTTCGTTGCGTGCCCGAAAGTCTATACCGACCTGTGCAGCGAATTCGTCCTGGTCATGGAATACGTTGACGGCATTCCCGTCGGCGACGCGGATCGGTTGGTGGCCAACGGGTACGACCTGGAGGAAATCGGGTCGAAGATGCTCGACAACTATGCGACGCAGATTCTCGACCACGGGTTTTTCCACGCCGACCCTCATCCGGGCAATGTGATTATTCGCGATGGGCGGATCGTCTACATCGATTTGGGGAACATGGGCCGCTTGTCGGCACGCGACCGCGCCGGGTTCGGCGACATCATCGAGGCCGTGGGGCTTAAGGACCCGGGCGCGCTCAAGGATGCGCTCATGCGGTTTGCGGCGAAAAAGGACAACGCAGCCATCGATCATGCGCGCTTTCTCGCCGACCTCGACCTGCTGCTCGAAGATTACGGCTCGTGCGATGTGGCCGAGATCGACGTGGGTCAGTTCCTGAGCGACATCATGCAGCTCACGCGCTCGTGCAACGTGATGCTGCCCGCGTCGGTTACGAGCGTGTCGCGTGGCATTGTGACCATCGAGGGCACGGTGGCGCCCTATATTCCCAACCAGAATATCGTCGCAATCATAAATGCCCACATCAAGGGCAAGAAAGGCACGCGCGAAGAGATTCGCGACGCGCTTGAGGACCTTGCGCGCGCGATATACTCGTCGGGCCGCGGCACGCTCGACGCGGCGTCGTATTCCGGCGAGGCGCTCAAGATGCTCACGCGCGGCCAGCTGAAAATGAACATGGAAGTGCTCGGCTCCGAGGCGCCGCTTGCGCATCTTTCGCGCATGATCAACCGCGTGGCGATTGCGATGGTGATCGCGGGTCTGTTCGTGGGCTCGAGCCTGATGGCGGGAACCGCGATGGAGCCGCGCTTCCTCGGCGTGCCGATGCTGTCGTTCTTCGGATACTTCGGTTCGCTCGTTTTGTCGATCTGGCTCATCTTCAGCATCTGGCGCAGGAAATAGCCCCCGCGGTGTGGATTTCCCGTGCCGATGCGCGCGGACGGCGGAATGAAGCGGCATAATGGACAGTCGCTTCAAGCGAAAATCTTTCTCTTTTCTTATTTGCGCATATCCGCGACGGCTTCGAGCTGCGCGTTTTTACCGCCTATGAATTGGAAAGCGGCTCGCCTCAAGCGCAAATGCACGCCGCTGGGAGCGGGTGCGCCCACGGATTCGCATCGCAAGGGGCGATGGAACGTGGCAACTGAAGAAAAGAGTCTTACATGGAAAACTTTGCCAGCCTTGGCCTGTCCGATAACGCCCTCGATGCGGTTGTGCGCCTGGGCTACGATGAGCCCACGCCCGTTCAGGAGCAGGCTATTCCCATCGTTTTGACCGGCCGCGACCTCATTGCCGCCGCGAGCACGGGCACCGGCAAGACGGCAGCCTTCCTGCTTCCCGTCCTTTCCCGCATGCCGCGCGACCGCAGCCACAACCGTCCGCCGCGCCTGCTCGTGGTTTCGCCTACGCGCGAGCTTGCACAGCAGATCGCTTTCACGGCCATGAAGATCGCGCGCTGCACGGGGCAGTTCGTGACGACTGTCTTCGGCGGTGCGCCCTACGGCCCGCAAATCAAGGAGATCCGCCGCGGCACCGATGTGCTCATTGCGACGCCCGGCCGTCTGAACGACCTCATGAAGCGCGAGGTTGTCGACCTCTCCGGCGTGCAGACGCTCGTGCTTGACGAGGCTGACCGCATGCTTGACATGGGCTTTCTTCCCGATGTGACCACCATCGTCGAGGCCACGCCCGACGAGCGTCAGACGCTCCTCTTCTCGGCGACGATCGACGAGTCCATCCAGAAGAACCTTGGCAACCTGCTCAAGAACCCCGCCGTGGTGGAAATCGCGCACAAGGGCGAGACGGCCAAGACCGTCGACCAGTACATGATGCCGATCAAGCAGGACAAGAAGCCCGAGCTCCTTCGCGCAGTGCTCGAGGAGAAGGGCCACGAGCGCGTGATCGTGTTTGCCCGTACGCGCAACCGCGCCGAGGATTTCGCGAAGGCCCTGAACAACGATGGCTATCAGGCGGAATCCATTCATTCCGACAAGTCGGTGGGTGCGCGTCGTCGTGCACTCGACAAGTTCCGCCGCGGCAAAGCGAACATCCTCGTTGCGACTGACGTGCTTGCTCGCGGCATCGATGTGCCGAGCGTCGACTACGTCATCAACCTCGACCTTCCCGATTGCCCCGAAGACTACGTACACCGCATCGGCCGTACGGGCCGCGCGGGCGAGCACGGCTACGCCATCTCGTTCGTGAGCCCCAACCAGCGCCGCCTTCTGGTTGACATCGAGAAGCTCATCGATCGCGACATTCCCTTCATGGGACTCGAGACGTACGACCTCGATCCCGACCTGCTGAACCGCAAGAACAAGGGTCGCGGTGGCTCGAGCCGCAACAGCGCTGGTCGCAAGCGCGATGGACGCGGGGCTGGCGAGTTCGCCAACCGTGCTGAGCGTCGTGCGGCGAAGTTCGGCGATAGCAAGCGCGGCCGCGGCGGGCGCGATGAGTTCGAGGGCCGCGGCGGGCGCGGCGGCTCGCGCGGCGACAAGCGCAACGAGGGCGGCAGGCGTGGCGAAGGCGGCAAGCGCGGCGACTCGAAGGGCAAGCGCGGCGAGTCGCATCGCACGAGCAAGCCGTCGGGCAACAAGGGCGCCGCGGCGACCGCTTCCAAGCGCAACAAGAAGCGCCCCTCCAACATGAACGACGTGCGCTCCTTCGGCGAGCGCCGCAACTTCGAGAAGAAGCAGAAGCGCCACTAGCAAGTGGGGCGCCGCTGGCAAGCAGGGGCGTGCGAGCGAACAGGAGCATTGCGAGCAAGCGGAGGCGCCACGAGCGAGGCGGAGCATCGCGGGCAGCGGTCGGAGGCGCCACTAAGTCGACTCTGGCGGCAGCCGTGGAGCGTCAGGCGGAATGGTCGTGCGTAGATTGTTCCGCCTGAGGGAATAGGGAGGGACCCAGTTCATTCACGCTGAACTGGGTCCTTCTTGCGTTCGAGCGTCACCTATTCCTATTCAACAACTCTTTCTCAAGATCGGTGATGAAGCTTTGCGCCTGATCGCACCCAAAATCATCACCGTCAGAGCGAAGGTCGGAGCCGTTTGTGTCGCCCTTCAATTACTGCGTTAATTCGTGCCGGCAGGGGAAATCGACTGCAGTTTTCAACGGGCGGGTGTCGTCCTTAGCTCAGAGTACCCGAGGACTCATATTCGTAATTAAAATAGATATCCCTGTTATCCTCGTATTTGTAATAGTTCACTGTAAACGACCCTTCGGAAATGCTGATAGTCGTACCGTCTCCTATATTGACCGAATTCGGCAGTTCTGTCGTTTCGAAGCTGAAAGTCATCTTGTTGGAATTTCCTTCAAGACCTGCAGAAATAACAGAAAACTTTGTATAGCGATAGAATTTTACGTTCCCAGAGACGGTTACTGTACCGTCATCGGCGATTTTGCACGAAACTTCAGCGGTTGCACTGTCGTCATCGCCTTCCCACCATTGGGTTAGCCCAGTGTTCTTGCTCGTTTCGGTTACCTTTGCATGGATGCTTCCAGAGTAATTTCCGCACATATCAATAAACGCCTGATGAGAAGAGAGCAGCTCCTGGCGTTGACCGGCGTTAACATCTTTAAAAGTCAGGTCAGCGGGAAGTTCATTGAACTTACTTTGTGCTGATGAGAGCTTTCCGGCCTTAAAGTCATTCTCTGCTGATTGAAGCTTCTTGATGGATTCGCAGTGGCTAATATTGTTTTTAGCATCCCCATACTGATCGGCGGTCTTGTAAAGAGCCAAAGCCTCATCGACTTTTCCCTGTTCAAGCCGCTTTTTAGCCCCTTCACAAGCATCTTTATAAATCAGATCGTTGCTATCACCATAATCATTTGCAAGAACCAATATGTCGATAGCGGATACGTACATCCCCGAATTCATGCAAGATTCTGCTGCCGCCTTATATGCCTCGAATATACTATCACTCATATCGGCATATTCACTTACAGCTTGGTAGCACCGAACAGCATCGTCGGCGTCATCGATTCCCAGATATGCTTTACCTAAATCAAGCATTTCATCAACATGATTGGAAAGATCATAATTAGCGTCCAGCAAGGCACTTAGCGCAGCGGAAGCGCCCGTAGCCTGAGAAACCGCCTTTAAACATCTGGTGTATGCCCCGTAATAATCGGCTTCTCCAAAACCATTTGCTGCGTCATATTCCGATATCGCCGTATCCCAGTCGCCTTCTTGCCTCGCATTGTCGCCAGCGCTCATGTGGCTTATTGGCAAAAATATCGCCTTGATTAAAACGATAAGAACGATTACTACGACAACCGCAATTGATCCTCCGATGATCTTCGACTTGTTCCTAAGCAGCTTTTCTTTTCGTTCTTGGTGTTTGAGTATTTTTTCCTGCTTGGATTTAGCCTCTTCATCTGCAGCTTTTTCAAGAGATTCTTCATCTTGCAAAGGAATGAGCTTTGCTTTTTTCGCACCGCAGTTCCAGCAGACATCTCTTCCAGAATTAACCACCCCGCAGCTGCATCTCCACCATGCAACGTCGCTTACTGTCTTATTTGATTTTGAAGCATCAATCTTATCTCTATTCCCCTTGTATAGTTTCCCAAGTTCCTTCTCGCGTTGAGCCATAGCCTTTTCACTCAACACTAAAGGTTCCGGAAGAGGAATGGGCTCGATGTTGCCCGAAGATATCCACTCTGTTTTGTCTGAAAACTGGATTGACGCTATCTCGCAATTTTTTAGCTCAAGAATGTCATTGTCGATTGATTTCGACATCGCGATAAACGAATGGCCTGGAAGACAAGGTTTATCTGCCGACACGCTAAATGATATCTTTTCTTCGCTTGAGTCTTCTGGAGCTGCGAGCAATAACGCCGCAAGCGTTTCTTTGGCGCCGATGTTAAGAACTGTGGCACGTAAGTAGAGTTTTCCTGACGTGGAATTTTTTACTACAGTCATCTTTTCGATAATCAAAGGGCAACCTGGCGCCCACATCGTAATGGGCCCAAGGCTTCTTAATTCTACCCATTCTCCATCCATTGCTTTTCTTCCTTTCCTATTGATAGATTCCTATACAGTTAAAATCGATTCTCAAGGGCGTATAAGCTAAACCCAAGATCAGCCAAGTAACCCCTGTACTGCTTTTGTCAATTGTCTTTGAAATACTTTGACCATCTCATCAGTGTTGTCTGTCGCTGATTAGTCGACAAGAGGGCGATGAGGCATTTACTAGGGGATGCGAACTCCAATCTAGGCCTCCCAAGAACTAACTTTTTGTTCGCCTCCCCCTTCGATCATATGCGCCATCCTCTCGAAGCGTAGACTTCACGATTGACCTTAAGGTCAATGTTTCGTATCTGAGGATACGAAACATAATCCCTTCCTCACTGCCTATTGTTTTGCTCTTTCGGTGTGGTATAGTGTGTCTGTACGGTACTGACGAGCTTAGGAGGGTTGTCATGAACGCTACATGCTCGGTTATTCGAAACGGGAATAGTGCCGCGGTTGTTTTGCCGTCCGAATGGCGAAAGCGCTTTGGCGTGCAGATTGGCGACACGCTGAGTATCTCTATGCCCTCTGATGGCGAAATCTCGTTTTCCGTTCAAAGAAAGGACGACGACGCGATTGCGGCAGCCGAGGATTTGCTGAGCACAATTGATTCGCTCCCTGATATTCCTTGGCTACGCGGTGATTCCTCTGACGACGACCGCGAACTGATGAGTCAGCGCTATGTCTAAGTTCTTCTTCGATACGAATGCCCTGCTCGATCTTGTTATTCCCGCTCGCCCCCAGCACGGCTTTGCTGCCGAACTCTTCCGCGAGATTGCCGCTCGAGGCGACGGGCGGGCGCTGCTTCTGGCGTCGTCTCTGAAGGATGTCTACTACATATTCAATAGACATTATGGGGACGAGCAGACTGCTCGGAAGGTGATTTCCCAAATGAGAGCTTCGTTCGAGGTAGTCGAGCTGACCCTTTGTGTGGTTGATGACGCCCTTTGTTCCAACGAGCCCGATTACGAGGACGCGCTGGTGAGGGCTGCTGCGGAAAACGTCCGATGCGACTATATTGTTTCCCGTGATGAAAAGGCCTTCCGCGCTTCTTGCTGCAAGCGCGTAGATGCTCGACAAGCGCTCGCGCTGCTCGCGGAAAGCTGATCATTTTCGCTGAACGGGGCGTCGGCCTCTCGATTGTTTGGCGTCCGATTGCGCTTGAGCTCCGTGCTCAGTCCTGTGGCAGAAAACAAGGCGGCTTTGGTGAAAAAACCGGGGTTGGGAGTGCGGTCCTTATCGGGTCTTCATGTCCGAAAATGGCTGGTTTTGGCGACCGCGTTGTGGTTTCATTGCCTGCGTAAGAAAGAGTTGTAGATGGAAGGTTCGGCGGGCAAGCATATGGACGACAAGGAAAAGGCCAACGACGGCACGACGAAAGCTGGCGAGGACAAAATCGTTAAAGGCGAAGTCGATTACGGTCTGTTCGCGGGGAACAATCTTCCCAGCCAGGATGTCTGCTATCAGGCGCTTTTGTCAGGCGATCCCCATTTCGATGGCTTGCTTTTCGTCGGCGTTTCCTCGACGGGAATTTACTGTCGCGTGGGCGTATGTTGGGCGAAGGTGCCCAAGCGAGAAAACTGCACGTTCTTCAAAACTGCTGCCGAGGCGGAGGCGGCGGGGTATCGGCCTTGCCTGAAATGCCGCCCCGAGCTTGCGCCGGGAACTCCGATTGCGCCCGACATCGACCATGCGGTTGCACGCGCCGCCGCGAGCATGCGGGAGCGGCCCGGGGATGCTCCCATCGCTCGGATTGCTGCGGAGCAAGGCATGTCGGAGCGCCACTTGCGCCGCTTGTTTGAGCAAACTTACGGTGTGTCACCTGCGCAGTATCGCGAAACATGCCGCTTGCTTCTTGCAAAAAGCCTGCTCACAGACACAGAGCTCTCTATAACGCGCATAGCCTATGCAAGTGGGTTTGCCTCGGTCCGCCGCTTCAACGACGCGTTCGTCAACAGCTATGGCATGCAGCCGACGCGATTCCGCAAAAGCGCGCAAGGCTCGACATCTGCGAAAACGGAGGCGGCGCCTATCGTTCTGCATGTCGATTATCGCGAGCCGTATCGCTTTGACTTGCTGCTCGGTTTCCTGCAGATGCGCGCTATCGAGGGCGTGGAGGCGGTGCTCGACGGTGCGTATTGGCGCATCGTTCGCGCCTCCGATGGCGAGCGCGCTGGGTGGATCAAGGTGGAGAACGACCCCTCGCATCGCCGCCTTGCCGTCACCATATCGCCCGAGCTTTTTGACGACATTCCCTCGGTGCTTGCCCGTACGCGTCGCCTGTTCGATACCGATTGCGTGCCTGGGGCGGTCGAGCAGGGACTCGCTGATTTTTACGAACACGCAGGTGAGACGTACCGCATCCCCGGCATCCGCGTGCCGTGCGCCTTCGATGGCTTCGAGATGGCGACTCGCGCTATCTTGGGGCAGCAAATCACCGTGAAGGCGGCAAGCACGCTCGCGGGACGCGTGGCTCGCGAGTTCGGCACGCCGACAAAGGGGCCGATACCTGAACTGACCTGCGCATTCCCCTTGCCGCAAGCTTTTTGCGCGCAAGATGCGCCCGCCCGCCTTGGCGAGGTCGGCGTCATCGCTCAACGCGCGAACGCCATTTGCGTCATCGCGCGCGCCATGGAAGCGGGCGAACTCACGCTGCGTCCTGGCGCCGACCTCGTGGCAGAGGCTGCACGCCTTGGCAGCATCCGCGGCATCGGCGACTGGACGGTGCAGTACGTACTCATGCGCGCCTACGATTACCCCGATGCGTTCCTTCCCACCGACTATGGCGTGAAACTTGCGCTTCCCGACATGAAGCCGCGTGAGCTGGATAAACTGTCGCAACCCTGGCGCCCGTGGCGATCGTACGCCGTGATGTCAATGTGGTCGGTGCCGCACGAGAAGCCCAAGAAGTCCGCCCAAAAGACGGAAAAGGGGAAAGGAAAGGGGAAGGCGCGTGCGGAGTCTTCCCTGGCGAACATGGCAAACGCGACCGCTGCGGAAAAGACTGCTGACGCGCCGCCCGCGAGCATGACGGTTGCGGCGAGGCGTGTAACAACAACGGCAAAGCGCGTGGACCAGCGAAAGAAAGAAGGAACCATGGATTTCACCTGCACTTACGCGTCGCCTTTGGGCGATATCGAGCTTGCGAGCAACGGAGAGGCGCTCGTCGGCCTGTGGTTCAAAGGTCAGAAATACGACGCGGCGACGCTTTCGTCCACCACGCAGGAAAAGCCTGACGATTCTGTGCTCACGCAAGCGCGCGCGTGGCTCGACGCATACTTCGAGGGCCGCGACCCAGGAGAGATCCCCCCGTGCGCACCGCGCGGGTCGGAGTTTCGCCAGCTGGTATGGGCGAAGCTTGCGGAAATCCCATACGGAGAGCTCGTCACCTACGGCGATATTGCGAAGGCGATTGAAGCCGACACGGGCAAGAAGCGCTCGGCGCGAGCCGTCGGTGGGGCTGTGGGGCACAATCCAGTGTCGATTATCCTGCCCTGCCATCGCGTGGTGGGGGCAAGCCGCAGCCTGACGGGATACGCGGGCGGCATCGAGCGCAAGATCGCGCTGCTTAAGCTGGAAGGCGTCGACATGGGCACGCTCTCGGTTCCCACGAAAGGCACAGCGCTGTAGGGGGGGATTCAAGGGAACGAGCGCCTCACGGGTCTCTTGGCGAACGCAGGTGAAACCTCACCCGCATAACCTCACCTTCCCTGGGATTGGGTATGCCGTCCTTGCCACGATGGTATACTTGCATTAGCATTGCTCTCGTGGCTTTGGGCGTGCGATGGGGTAGCTAGGTCGTTTGAGAGCGCTCTCGAAGTTGTTGACGCGCAAGGCAATCGAAGACAGTGAGTTCATCGAATGCGGTAGAGGCATGATTTGCGCTGCCCCTGCGCGAAGGCTGCTGCCTCTTGCGACCAAGAGCGCATCTAGGGAGGAGTAAACTCTATGGTCAGATCCTCGCGGTTGAGCGTAAGCGGCATCTCTTGCAGAATCATTTCTCGTGAATTAAGCGAGGCAAAAGTCTCTAATCATTTCAATCAAAGCTGCGATCGCTGGTTCCTCGATGTCCAAATATTGAGCAATCGGTGCCACGATAAGTCCGTCCTCTACGTAACTTGTGATGAGGACTTAGTTCAGAGCTATGGTGCTGAGTATGCCGTGGTCTACGTCGGTGATGTCGCAGATGATGTTCGTGGAGCAATAGGTGTCGTGGACACGCAGGAGCCCTTTGGCGATATATTTTCCCTTTTGCAGGATATCTCGTTGCGCTATAGAAGATGGGAACGTGATATGGACAGCTCTCTTTTGCGTGAGGAGGGCCTGCAGACCCTCCTTGATCTCGCATCTGCGTTTATACCGAACCATATCGACATCGTCGACCCCGCCATGAAGCTGCTTGCGCACAGCGACGATTCCGATTTGGACGATCCGATAACGAATCGCCTCGTTAAACTGGGCTATCACAGTGAAGATACTATCGAGCAATTCAGGTTAGATAAAAGATTTAAGTTATGGTCCGAGAGCGAAGGTCTCATCGTGAACACGGAACGCAAGATATCGCGTTTCCCTTCGATACTCTATTGCTTTAAAACTACTGGATCCTTTTCGGTTATTGTGGTTATGATATGCAACGTCATGGAGCCGTGCGGCTATCTGAAGGATGTCTATCGCCTGGTCGTATCTCGGATAGCGCATTATGTTCGTCGGGAATACGAAGGGTTCACGACTGCGAGTGAGGCAATATGCACTTTCATCAGGGATTTAAGTCACGGCGTTATCACGACCGAACGTGAAATCAAAGAGCGCGCACGATTTGTCGACATTCTTTACGTGGGTCCTTATTGCCTGTTCTATTTTGGGCTTGAAAACGTTCGCGACATACCCGTCTGGCGCTTCGTGGCCGAAATCTCCGAGCGCTCCGTTCCTGCTATTACGGTGAAACTGGACAATTGTCTTTTGGTGCTTTGCTCCAATTGCCGAGATAGTGCTTGTAAAGGGCTGTGCCGCGAGGGCTGCCCCCGGAGACGAAAGAATATCAAGCAGAGGCTATCTCAGGTTGCGCAGTCGTATGGTCGCCATGGATCTTGCAGCGCGGTCATGGGAAGCCTGGCTGATTTGCCAATCGCGTACGAACAGGCTCGGATGGCATACGAGATGCATAGTCGAGAGCTGACGATGGGAACGGTTTCGGCGTGCGAGTCTCCGCTCGTTTCGTTTGATTCTTTCTTTTTGTACTCCTATCTTGCAAACCAGCTGCTTGTGGACGGGGGCATGCTCGCATCGTCGAGAGCGTTTAGGGTAATCGACGAGATGAACCGCTATGATGTCCAAAACGGGACAGACTATTATAAGTTTCTCGAATGTTATCTGGAAAACGATCGAAAAGCCACGCGCGTGGCCGAACTGTGCAACATGCATCGCAATAACGTGCCGAAACGTCTCGAACGGATCGAGGAGTTGTTCGGTGCGCAAACCGAGACTTTCGAGCAACGGTTGAGCCTCATGCTGGTCTTCGAGGTGCGCAGGCATATGCTTTCGTGAGGTAAGCGCAAAGGACTTTCGCCTAAGGTTTAAAACGGGCTGTTATAGCATTTCGCAGCCATTCGGGCATGATGCTGTGTGCAATGTGCACCTGATGTGGGGTTTCGGCTCTTTCTATACTCTTCGGCAAGAGGGGGAAGACCATCGCTCTTCCCGGTATCCGAAGTGAAGGAGGCTCCCATGGCAATCAAGAAGCTAGAGGAAATCAGACTCAACGTTCAACCTGTCTCCATAGAGTTCGTTCAC